>ENA-UOTX01000809-UOTX01000809.1-compost-metagenome-genome-assembly--contig:-NODE-809-length-29460-cov-11.432699_pt1 | contig 29460 bp, 22 predicted proteins | sample MGYA00238143_ERZ746982 | MGnify/ENA primary metagenome ERZ746982 (study PRJEB28758, sample SAMN06268862) | compost metagenome | isolation source: single cell | place: USA: California, Emeryville, Joint... | reverse complement strand
CCTACACGACGCTCTTCCGATCTTGGATGCAGGTATGCAACTCATTATACTTTTTTGACAAATTTGCGTTCTTGTTCCAATCTGCTTCTATCTTCACTCCATCCCATCGCACGTAAAAGCTCTTGCTCTTTGTCCTCTGCAATTTTATTTTCTTGATTGCTTGAGCTATCTGGAAATTTCACTTTCTGAGTTGAAATATTGCTATTTTGAACATCTTCCCAGTCAGAAGTTTTCGTTGAAGCGAGAGATGACGTACGATTGAATTGTGAACCTGATTCAAAAATTTGTTTTATTTGTTTATTTCTACTCTCTTCTCCCTGACTAACTTGAGTATTTTCTTTTGCTTGCTTGCCCGGGTTCTTACTATTTTTATGCCGAGGTTCATCTATTGTACGCTTGCTTTCCGTATTTGCTTGTTCTCTCTTGTTAGAAGTTTGCTGCGCATTATTCTCTCGCGTCTGCTCTACTTTTTGAATACTCTGCTGTTTTTCATTACTTTTCTCAGTAAAATTTTGGTGTGGTCCTGTCTCTGTAGGTTTCAGAATATGACTTTGATTCGGATGTGCTTCAGTTAAATGACCATTCTTGACATTATTCTGCTTGCCAGATGAAACCGTTTGTTTTTGTATCCAAGCAGTATCCTCTTTAAATTGTTGACTAGTTCCATTTATAAGAGGACTCTTTTCTTTCAGTTTTTTTTCGTCTTTATTTGCAATCGGCTGAGTTTTTTCTTCCTCGGCTTCTTGCGTTAACTTTTGCTGTTTTTTTTTTTCTTTCTTCTTCATTCGTTTCTTACGAAGTTTTTCTTTCTTCTGCTCCTCAGCTTTTTCTTCGTCTTTCAAATACTCCTCGATGAGGGTTTTATGGCCGAGCCTCAGAAGTTTATTCTGAACTGCACTCTCAATATTCTCTTCAAAACAAGCAGCACTCTACAAAGATATTAAAAAATTAAACTTCAGTGAAGGCTTTCAAAAGCTACGAGTTTAAAAAACATCAGCTTCGTCGTTTCTTCACTTTTTTTGTATCTCCATAGATTTTGGAATTTGTCTTTCAGCGTCATACCGATACATATTATGAGCTCTTCTTGTGCTGCCTCCTTTGTTGACGCGTGTTTAGCTTGCAGACATAATTCAATTTCAGCCTTTGATAGAAATTCAGTCACTGCCTAAGAAAACGAATGAGGTGAGCCTTATTTCTAGTAAACGTGCTGCTCACTTCTAGAGGGACTATTATCTTTCTTCTTTCAGGACAGAATTTAATATGGTGAATGAGATCAGGGCCTGAATAACTGTTTGACAATGAATTTTCTCTGTTTATTGAACGATATGTCGCATCTTCATCAGGTGTCATCAAGTTGTTCGAAGTCCTAACAGCTAACTGCCCTCTTTGTATCCGATGATCCATGGCCATGATATCATTCTCAGTGCTCTTGAAATCTAATCCTTCTAAATCATCACTGTCCTCTTCATCCTCATCATCATAAACTTCATCTTCGCAATCTTCCTCACAGTCTTCATCATCTTCCATTTCACTGGTTTCGTCATCGTCTCTTGTGTCAGAGTGCCTGCAAGCTTCTTCTAGCATATTCTCATAAGCATTAAGTATATTCTCTTTGCAGGTTGAGCAAAACTTCCTTCTCTTAAGATGATTCTATTTATTATCTGGTGGTGAGATAGTCTCAACAAAGTCATTGCCAAACCTGCAAATTAAGAAGAAACACTTTCTCTTCTATCTCTGCTACTGAAGCCATTTCTGCAAGATCATTCTCCAATAAACTTTGATACGCTTCTCTCCAGATATCTATCACATTCAAAGTTTGTATTTAAAGCTAATTGCGAATAAAGAGTCCTCACGATTTGGCATAGGTTTTTTCGAATGCAAAAAGCAGCGATAGACTTTGCTCCTGTGGTGGTGCCCTTCGTTTTTCTTTTTTAAATTAAAAGATTGGGTTATATTTTCTAAAGCGGCGCCCTTATTTTTATGATATTGCAGAAGTTGTGAAATTGCTAAAGTATTTTCTATGTGACTCTCGCAAATTCCTATCCATATAATAATCAAATCCAGCTCTTTTCCAGCAATTTCATTTACCAATGCTTGAATCGGATGAGATGACAAAACCATCAAAATTGATCCCTTCACCTCTTTTCTTAGAAATGTTAAATAAATCTTGCAGATACTCTTGAAGTCGAGTAGAACATCCCATGCAATCTATTTCTTCTTTAATTTTCCAAGAAAATACTTCCGATGTGACCATCAATGATGTCTTTCGTTCCTCTGTTGAAAGTTGCTCAAGATTACCAATAATTTGCTTGATCTCCAAAGATAAACTTGGTGCCTGCTTCTTCGCATCTGGATATATTCCATGGTCAATAAACAGAATGGCATGAAATTCACTTGCCTCTTGCAGACTCTTTCTTAAGTAATTCATTTGATTGAGGAGCTTCTCCACTAAAAAATATATTGTTCAGCCCTCCAGGCTTTCTCGCATTTAAAGAGCTTAAATTGCACACATCATCCTTTTTGGAAGGATCACAACTACGCCCAATTTCGTGGATCGTTGATTTTTCGCAATTATATTCACTTGACTGGGGATTGTCACATTTGTTAGCTTTTACATTCTTGAGAGGAGCGATGTACTGCAGTTCACCTCCCAAATTATTCTGCTCAACTTTGTGCAAATTCTCTGCTGAAAGAGATCCCGAACGTTTTCTGGGCTAAAATATGGAGGAAACGATTAGTGGATGATAAAATCATATGGATAGGGAGATATTTAGAACAGTTGACGTGAAGATAGAAGCAGATTGGAACAAGAACGCAAATTTGTCAAAAAAGTATAATGAGTTGCATACCTGCATCCAAATTTAATTTCTTATTGTATTAAGCTTCAAAATACGATAAAATTTTTCAGAAAGTGAGATCTGAATAGGCCCTCCATCACTTAGGTCCATCAAGTTGCAGAATATTCAGCTTTGTTTAGAGAGAATCAGTTAGCTAGTAACATCTCAGAAAGAACATTTTTAGATGCAGAAATCACTATTTTCAATTAGGTCAGTTGTAGAAAGTTTTTACTAGCTCTGAGGGCAAAAATTAAAGATTCCAACATAGCGAATGAGTCTATATGAAAATGTATAACGTGTTCAGTAGATAGAGTCTGCTTATAGATTCCATAAAGTAGATGCTCTCAGGAGTATTGATGAAAGCAATTAAAACTGTCATTAATGCGGCTAATAATTCCACCCCTTCCTAGAGGTAGACAGATTTTGATATAGTATCGCTTTCTAACGATTGTAAAATAGCCATTAAATCTTTCGAGAGTTTGAGGAGCATCTTGCTGCTGCTTTGGAAATCGTTTATCTTTAGCGAATTATTGAATATCTCAATAATTTTATTTATTCAGTTTATTTCTTGCTTCCTTGACGGAGCATATTGTTGAAAAATATAGTTTCTTCTAAGCAACACTACGAACGAAACAATGAGTGGAAATGTGGATTTTAAACAAAAGATTTTGGCTTGCCTCAAATCCACGGAGGATTTTAGGAACAATAACAAATCCGTTAGAGAAGAACTCCTGAAGAAAAACAAAGAAACTACAACGATATTTCTTGATACAATCGAAGAATTTCTCACTTCGAAAGATGCTCCTACTGAGGCCAGATTTTATTCGCTATTCTTTTTGAAGCTAACCACTGAATCTCGGAATCATGAATTACTTTCTCAGCTTGCTCATCGTAAAACTCTCCTAAGGAGCCTTGAGGAGCAGGCAACTTTTGATAAAGACAAGGAGTTCCCCGAAAGAGGGTCTACCTTCTTTAATTCCAATCCAGCTGAGAAAGAAAAGCATTCAGGTACCAACTATCTCGCGCTGCTTCTGGAAATCATCAAATACTGGAATCAAAAGTATGCCGACGACAAGAGGAACTATCCTTTTGGGGATCTCTACAGAAGGCTAGTTGAAGAGCACAAGGTTCCGTTTCAGAGTAATTACCATTTCTATAAGAGCAAAGAGCATAAAACGAAAGATGAAATTGCTGACGATGTGAGTTCACCAATATATAAGGCCGCAGATCCGATGAATTTGCGATCATCGAAGCCACAACCACAACTTCACCTGCAAACAAATGATAAGGATAGTGAAGATGTGAAAAATGCCAAGCAGAAAATAAACAGCCTGAAAAGTGTATTTCAACAATTAATGGAGTTTTATGATGTTCACAAATCAGAATCACATGAAGTCGAAGCAACAATTTCTGTTTATTATGAGAATCTTGCAGAAATTCATAAACCTTTCGAAGAAATTGTTACGATCTTGCTGGCCAGTCATGATCCACAAAAAGAAGAAATTGTGCTGCATGTGATTCTTCAATACCACGAAAAAGCACTCGAACTTGCTCAAAATTTTAAAAAGTACAGGGATAAGGAAATAACATTCACAGAACATCGACAAAAAGCTAGGGATATTCTAAAATCAGAAGTTGACGCATCTTTAGTTTCGACAAAGGACATATCATCACAGCAGAAAGTTATTAGTAACAGAGAAACTTTTGGCTTTGTTGATGATATGGACCCTAAACTAATAGTGTCTGAGAATTTCAGCAATTCTTCAGTTGGCACTCGCCCTCCACAAAAAACCCAAACGAATCTGAAAGAAGACAAAATTGTTGGAAAAAACGAAAGCACTCTTGATGAAATCCAAGAACAGCAGAAAAAACTGAAAGAACAGCAAATCCTAGAAGAGACCAGAGAGAGAAAAAGAGGATTACGAGAGAAATCTAAACACGATGAAGAAAGCAACATCACCACACAGTCTTTAGAAAAGCACAGTCAAGAATCCAAAGCAATCCCATTCAGTGTTGATTCGATAGCGAGAGACACTGCAGATGCCAAAAAGAACGAGAACACACAAAGTAAAACAAAACAACCTGAAGTCAGTCGAAACAGAGAAACCAAAAAGGAAACCTTGCTTAAAGACTCCATCAAAAAGGGAGATGACTCTCAGAAAGAAGTATTCCTTCAACTGGATCTTTCGAAGAAGAGCGAGGAGCTCGCTCAAAAGGAAAAAAACCCAAAGAGCGAGGGACCTATAAAAAAAGATGGTAATTTCCACACTAGAGAAGAAAGCAAGAAACCTGAATTAAATCTCGTTATTGAGAATCGCATATCACAAGGTGGACAAGACACCAAGAAAGCTGAGGTCCGGTTTTTAGAACCAACTTTAGTTGATCAGCCCAGTCCAGAATTTTCTAAAGTTACTTCAAGAAGACCTCCAGTTTCGGATGAAAACGTAGACGGCAAAGAAACTACTGTGACAACAAATGCTGTGTCGGTCGTTCAGAAAGCTGGGTCGCAAAATGATGATAGAACAGGATTAATACAATCTACAGTGCTTAGGAAAGCAGTTTATAGTCCTACCATATTAAATTTAGAGAAAGAGGCTTCAAAGCCAGCTGAAACAAAAAACCAGGAGTGTGAAGATCCTCGTCGTGAAGAGAAACTGTTAAAGCTACAAAAAATCAAAAGTCTGGAAGAAGATAAGAAGAGCATGACGGCTCAACCTCTGAAATCGAAATATGCTGATTTGCAAACTAGCGAAGAAAAAGAAAAACAACAGAAAGAGATGTTCTCACAAACACTGAAATCAAGCCAAAGCACGAGTTCTATGAGATTTAGTGGCGATCCCAAAAGTATGGAGAGATCATTAAAGCTCATCCTTGGCCAAACTACAGACTTAAAAAAGATACAAGAAGGAATCAAGAGGTCTTTTGCTACAAGTCAGAAGAAGCTCCCAAAAACTCTTTTGGAAGATTTCCTTGCCAACAAAGATATTTTGTCGAAGTTCGAACAAGAGCTTCATCTTTTACGCAATGAGAATCAAGCACTTCGTAGTTCTACCACAATAGTTGGGAGTGACAGTAGCCAAGACAATCACAAATCCATCGTTTCTGAGTTACAAAAGCAAATTGCAGATTTTAAAGTTGAGATTGGTTTGTTGAAAAAAAAGAAAGAGGAGCTTGAAATAGCCGCAAGCAGGCAAAACGGTCCAACTTATGATGCCTTGAGAAAGCGCCTTCAAGAATTGGAGGCTGAAAACAAAACGCTCAAGAAAAAATTAGAAACAGACCCAAAAAATGCTAAAGCTCATTTTGAAGAAACTCAGATACTAAATGACAAAATAAAAAAACTTTCTCAGGAAAATGAGCAGTTGGTGAACTCAATGAACCAATTGAAAAGAGAAAATCAGTCCTTGCAGAGTCAAGTGATAGAATTTGAGAATCATCTGGGTTCTTCTAAAGTCAATTCCAGATGGGATGAGCCTGAAAGACAGTCAGAAACTCGAAAAGCCGGCTTCAGAAAACAAGTTTCACCTCGAGAGAATGATCAATTCAATTGGATTGAAAAGAATAGGAGTCCTGATGATAAAATATTTTGGAATGGACTTAAAGAGCAGCTAAGCCCTACCGAACCTCTGAAAAATATTGCTTCCCAGAGGGTAATGACCTCAGAAAAACAGGAAAGATTTCAAAGAGAGTCTAGGCTGAGAGATTCCGTTGATATCATTGATTCATCCAATCCATCCAACAAACGGGACGAATTTGTTTCCTTAAAGACACATAACGTTGAAATAGGAAAGAAAGAAGCTGAAAATAACAGATTTGAAAACGATTGGAACAAGGGGCGATCCGGTTCCAATGCGTACCAACAACATAATAATAGCAATATTTCTCAGGTTTCTAGCGATCCTAATGATAGATATGAGACTCCAAATGAAGAGTTAAGTGGAGCGGAGGAATTACTCGAGACCATTACTAAGGAGCAAGCTCCTCTCAAGCATCATTTCTTTGGAAAGGAAGCAGGTAATCATCTCAAAAGTGGATCTAATACTGAAGGCCAACAACCTCATCACATATTCACATCTCTCCGGTGGATGCCTGATGGAGTAGGTGAAACCGAGCAGGAGGAACCTCGGAATCTTGTAGAATTATATGATCCAAGAGGATACGATTATGAATGGGTTCAAAAACTTTCAAAAAAATCTAACAAGCTATCGAAAGAAGGCCAACGGAGGAATCCATTCGAATCTGAACCCGAATTTAATGAAAAAGTGAAAGGGACTTTGGTTTCCTCAAATCTATCTATCTTTCAAGAATTAAATAATCATCTACAGTCAGGAACCTCTTCCCAAACTCTGCATCATTTCAAAATGGCGTGTCTCAAGAATAAATGCCCAATCTTTGAGAATAATGAGCTTCAAATTGGAGCAAGTACCAGCATAGTGCAAGACTATTCTACTCGAAAGCATCAGCTCAAACTCGCTTTGTTTTTTAACAACAAAACAGAAGGATCTATCACTGATCTCACCACCTCTATAACTGGAGGATTCAACCTTGCAAGAGCTGCAAAACCTGAAAGAATAGAATCCACCATTACCACAAGCAAACAAGTGAAGCAGATTCTTCTGGTTTCTTTCAGAACTGTCCCAATTAGTTGCTTTAAACTTAAATGTACTGCAAGTTGTGGAAAACAACAACTAAATTTTGAAATGTATCTCCCAACAACAATGAACAAATTTATGGAGTTCAAATACGTAGAGGCAGATGAACTTAACTCAAAATGGAAGACTTTCTCTTCAAACACCCTCAAGAGCGAGGAAATATATATCGACCCCACCATTATTCGCAACGCTCATGACTTCAAGAAATATTTTGCTTATTTAGTTGATATCGAACCAGAGGACGAGTTTGATTTCATCCGTGGAAACAAAAGCATAAAACTTGGTGGAGTTTTCGATTTGAAGGAGCCCGGCTCGGAATATGTCCTACGAATTCACTACTTACCTTCGCAAGCAACCGTATTCCAAATAGCAACATCACCGGAGAATGTTGAGTATGCCAAGTTTATAATACAAAATCTTGTCTTTCTATTCCAAAAGTCTCGTGAATAAATTAACCTCAAACCCAAAATACGTTGTATTATTATCGAATTATTAGAGGCTCCAGTGATTATATTACACACTTTTTTTAACTCTTGTAAAGTCAACTGGTGAAGAGAACATTCAAGTATCTTCAGTATAAATTCCACTTTCAGTTTTAGCGTATTTTGAGCATAATAGTATTTCTACTAGTTAGGCTGAATTTAGCAAAAAATGAATGGAGTCATCACAACACAACTTCAGGGTAAGCATACTCGGGAAATCGTAATGAAACTTTTTTTTTTTCTCATGTTATTAATCTTTATTTAACTGATTATCAACTGAGGATTTTAGAATGGGATTTTGGCGGGACGAGCATGTATATCGATAAAGAACTAAATATAATTGGCCAATTGCACAAATAATGGAAACATAATTGGATTTTCTATTGACTGATACAATTTGCGAAACCTTTTGTATTGTAATCATCGTTCAAATAACCTCTTTCTTCAAATAATTGCTTGTTGTGATGGTAGAAATGGAGACGGGAAAGTCACAAATTTAATCGAAGAGGGTGGTGAGCTAAGATAATTTGCATTTAGTCAATCAAAGAGTAGAGTTCTATTAATTACATCCAATGGCATCTCATTGATTTCAGTGTTGTAGAATTTCTCAGTTTCTTGAAGGAACTTAGAGTCAGCAGGAGTAACAAAATTGACGGCGACACCTATTCAGTATTGTCAGTTCCTTTCTCATCTATAAATTTGAGTTCTCACCTTTTCTACCGAAACGTCCAGATCGACCAATTCTGTGGATGTATTTCTCCTTGCTGGTAGGAAGATCGTAGTTGATGACCAAAGAAACCTATTTTAATGTTTGAGGACTCATTCTATGAAGGAGCTAACTGACTTGTTGGATATCAATTCCTCTAGCGAGCAAGTCAGTGGTGATGAGAACTCTGGAAGAACCGGTTCTGAATTCTCTCATAATCTTGTCTCTTTCGTTTTGGTCCATATCACCGTGCTTTTTTTGTGTAAAGTTTACTTTTCAAAGCTATACGGTCTGTCTTACCATTGAAGAAACTGTGAAATTCTTTTCTTTCATCTTGGTGCTCAGATCGTCGACTCTTTTCTTGGTGTTACAATAGATAATACATTGCTGGATTTCTGTTTTTTAACGAAAAATCATGAGAGAACAGCCAAAAAAACCAGGTTTTTTTACCAATGTTGTTGTACAATTCGACGAGGGTATCGAATTTCCATTCTTCCTTGTCAATAGCAATGAAGTATTGCTTGATACCGTCAAGAGTCAATTGCTCATTCTTGACGAGAATTCTTGCTGGTTCTCTCATGAAAGTTTTGGTCATTTCGAGAATTTCGGTTGGCATTGTTGCTGAGAACAAGGCAATCTAAATAAATGTTTTATATAAGCAAAAAATTAATGAAGCGAGACGAGTACCTGGATGTCTCCAGGAATCTTCTGGAAAATTTCATTGATTTGATCCTTAAATCCTCTTCCGAGCATCTCATCTGCCTCGTCAAGGACGAAGAGTTTAAGGTAATCTGAACGAAGGTAGCCTTTCTTGAGCATATCGTTGACTCTACCTGGAGTTCCGACAACGACTTGGACGCCTTCCTTAAGAATCTTAATGTCTTCTCCGATGTTTGTGCCTCCTGTGCACACGTGGACAGTAACTTTGAGATACTCACCCAACGCTTTCATGACTCTTTGAATTTGTTGGGCTAATTCTCTAGTGGGAGCAAGGACAAGAGCCTGGCAATTTGGAGAGTTGTGATCAATGACTTGGAGGATAGAGATTGCGAAAGTTGCTGTTTTTCCGGTACCAGACTGCGCTTGAGCGATGGTATCCTTGCCCTTCAGAATAGGAAGAATACCTTTCTGCTGGATAATGGAAGGCTTCTCAAAACCGTAACCTATAGTTGAGAGGTGTTAGAGAACAAGAACTCATAAAAAAGGTCTACCGTAGATTCCTCTAATCAGTTCAGGTTTCAATTCCAATGCGTCAAAAGTGTCAACACTCTCGTCCCAATTGCTTACAATATCAGTTGAGACTGTTCCAGTTTCAGACTTCTTATCTGTCTTTACTTCTTCTCCTTTTGAAACCATGCAATAACGAAGGGGTGCTTTAGAAAAAGCTTTTTCTGGTAATGTTGGAAGGTGATGATGAAGAGAATAAATTCTCTTAAGATTTTATAGAAAACTTTTGATTTCTGAACGCTAAAAAGGAATTTTTTTTCTGATGTCATAATAAGACCGCGAAGAACTTAGCGGGAAAATGGGCTGTTGTTATTCTAATATTACTCTCAATATTAATCTGAAATCAATAGTTCGATTAGTTAGGTGCAATCTCATCATCGAGATATCATCTTAGAACATGAGAAAAGAGAATTTTGATCTTTTCGAACAAAAAATCCTGACAAGAAAATCAATTTATTCCATTCAAAATACTCTCTTGCAAAGGAAGAGAAATTGAATAACTGGCATGAATGAGAAGTCAATGTGCTTTATTTAATGTTGATAAACTATTGTCTTTCATTGGGATTAAAAGCATGAAATTTGATCACAACCCAGAGTATGTATCAATATATATACACGCATTTAACAAAAGATCATTATCGGTTCAAAAATTTCCTGTGTTGAAAATCTAGCCGCAAATATGAGGCTGTTTATAGATAAAATTTAATGTCTAAAACCTAAACAATAGGACTTAAATAAAACGCCTGATTAAGTAAAACTTGTTTGAGCTTATCATGAAGTTAGAGCGATTTATGAATGCGAACTTTACACAAGAAATATTCTCTTTCGATGAGAAAACAAATATATCTCTGAAGAGTCATCATTATTCTGGATTATTTCAGACCAGTTTGGTTGAACTATATACAAGCCGAATATTTCATTGTCTTTAAATATTCACTTAACTTGAGTAAAGTGTATTACGTAGAGACGCATCTCCAATCGAGCATGGCTTGATCTTGTTTTCTCTCTTCAATAGCCTCTGCAATTCACAGTTTTATGCTTACTCAGAAAGAAATTGCAAGTTATTAGAGTTGAAATTCAGCCTCCTTCAATTTCTATGTCCTAAATTTTTTTCCATCGAGTGCCCTAGGATAAGCGGCAAGATTAGTAGTGTATTTCTTTGATACTCCACGGATAATGAAAGCAACAATGCAATCTTAAAATCTGTTTTTGTGTCTAATAACTTTTCATGGACAACAATGATAGAAAATCAAAAAAGAATGTTTTAAACTTGCATTCAAAGAAGCTCAAACAATAATCACTGCAACATAAAGACGTCTTTGGTAAAAATATTTTTGTCAGTTTATTGCAATTTCTTCATGAGAAGCTTGAGAGCGACGAGAGCAAGTATTCTGTAAAAGAATCCAAGGAAAAACAGAATGAGAGCGCATTTCCAAATACCCAATTCGAATCCTATACAGAATCAATCAGTTTTCTATTGAACTAAATCAAAGGCTCTATACCTAGGAATGCTATGGTGCTCTCTCCTAGAGGAGAGTCGGTGTATTCGTTCCAAACTAATCCTTCGAGCATGTATCGGAAAGGCTAGGAGAGTAATGTTAAGATTGTGACTTGAATAGAAAATTTACTGAAATCCATTGAATCCAACCAACATAAGCAGGCATATTATCAGAATTCAGGTAGAATCCTGCAAAGATCATCAAAGGAAGCAAGAAGAGCTAATGAAATTATTAGTTTGAAGAAGTAAGAAAAAGAGTTACAGGAGCGACAGCAAGCGCAACTTTTGGGTCAGAAAAGATGCTTCCAGCGAGAAGTCCCAAAGCATTGCCTGCGAGGGATTGGAGAATCAAAAAGGAAGCTAGATTTCAATAAGCCTACACTGAAAAAATTTTTGTGTCCTCTTACCAAAGATGAAGAACTTGCCAGCATGAGCATTGTTGAATCCAATGATCCAATAGATAATGCAGGAGAAAATGAATGGAATGAGTGTAACGAAAGGAAGATCAGTGGATGAACGACCGAAGAAGTAAGAAGTTGCTCCATACATATTTGAGTTCGTTTCACGAAGAAAGACCTCTCTTTCTGAAGGGAACGTGAGAAGGATACCCATCATAGACATCATAAACTGAGAAACTCCCAAGAAGAACAATGCACCGTTTCTGTCGTAAACGGCTGTTGGATCATTTTTATCATTAGTCAGCCTGAAGTAGATTGAGCAGACGACAAATGCAATAACAACTAAGATGAGCGTTGATTATATGAGCTTGCAAAGATTCGATTACGTGTTTGAATAATTCTTCCTCTGAAAAGTATAGGGTTTCTTCTGAAATTTTTGAAAGCTCTATCAGCAAGCTGAAGAGTTTCATAGCACCAACTGTTGGCCTTCGAAACGAACTTGATGTCTGAGGTCTCAGCATTTGCTGGTAATGAAATGTTAACATTTGGAAAAATGATATTAGATCGTTACTTATTTCTCTGACAATCGATTCATTGATGTTTTTGTCATAGGCATTCCAGAGTTTTTCGAACCTTGGAGCAGAGTCTTCGTCATTGTGTGCAAGCTCCATCAAATAATCAGCAGGGTTTGCGAAGGTTGGGCATTGGAATCCTTGAGTCCCAAAATAATCGACGGCATTTTTGGTGTATCCCTGATAAATGAATTTTCCTTTAGCCAAGATCATGAATCTGTCAAACAGAGCGAAGATATCAGAGCTCGGCTGATGAATGGTAAAGATGATCGTTTTTCCAGCCTGAGCATATTGCTTGAGGAGTTTTATGATGATAAAAGCCGTAAAACTATCGAGTCCAGACGTCGGTTCTGTTTAATTAGAAAGAGATAAGCTATTGCTGTCTAAAAAATAATATTCTCACCATCCAAGAAAAGCAGGGAAGGATCTGTAATTAATTCTACACCGATTGAGGCTCTCTTTCTCTCTCCTCCAGAGATACCTTTGAGCAGAGGACCACCAATCAATGTATCTGCAGCTTTATTGATGTTCAGATCTCCCAGGACCTGGTTCACAAGGCGCTCTTTCTCTTCCTTAGTAGCTTTAATTCTCAAGTTTGCAGCAAACTGGAAGCTCTCTCGAGGAGTCAAAGTCTGCATGAGAACATCGTTCTGCATGACGTAACCAGCAAATTTGCTGAAAACTTTCGCATCGTAAGCCAATTTGTTAGCAAGGATCTAATAAAAGTGCTCAATATAAATCGAGTTTTGTATGCTTACAGTTCCTTCGATTTTAACTTTCTTGCCAGCTCCAATACGGCAACTGAGAAGGTTCAAAAGACTGGTTTTTCCGGCTCCTGAGGCCCCCATGATGGCCAAAATTTCTCCATGCTTCGCGAAACCGTTTAGACCGACCAGAATTTTCCTATCAATAACTGCAGTGAATTTAGTAAGAGATGTGTGATTTAAGGATAGGTATTAATACATTTAGGGTCACTTTTTCCTTTACGGTCAGGATTCTTTATTGTGACTGTGTACGAAAGATTCTTGAAAGTAAGATCAATTGTATTTCTGGACTTTCTGTAGGGAGAGTCAGGTGCCTCTAGCTGGTCTTTTTGGTCAGATTGAGGGCTTTGGTATTGTGGCTTAGTGTCAATTTCAGTCATTTTGAATGAAAAACCAAAAATTTATTTGTCTGATTATTTGTCCGTGTTAAGAATTTTCAACATTAAATAACCCGAGGGGTGAATACTGAATAAAATTCATTCATCTTGCAATTTATGCAACATTGTTACGATATTGCTGAGAATTCAGTAGTTCAGACCCAAGAAATCTCCAAAAAAACAGCAAAAATAAGATGCAAGCAAATTTTTCTCAAATAATGTTCCTGGTTCACTAAGGAGCTCTACTGTCTTTTTTGTTTACTATAGAATCTTGCTTCACAAGATTTACCGTGTTCAAAGGCTCTTTCGAGCAAGCGAAAAAGAAATATCATGCGCTGGTTTTCAGGAAGAGAAAGAGCTGGGAACAATTTTGTTAGGCAACATAACCCAAAATTGAAATTACTTAATTTTGAAAGTGAATCACTCTTTGAGATTGACTCCTGAAAAATAATATTCATCCGCAAAAAACAAAAATCTGATAAGCTAAGATTGCTATACCACTACAATCTTCAATTTTAAGATACCAATTCATTGAAGATAGAGTCGGCGATACTCAATCTGAAGAAAATGAACAGAGTTCCTATTAATTTTATTCAACTTGATGTTCTTTCGATAAAACTAGTAGGATTATTCGTGTTTTGAGCTGAGACTTGCTTCTGTATGCTATCAACAGGAGTACAAAATAAGAGCTACATGAACGGCTAGGGTTTTTGAATTTAGTAGAAGCATCAGTGATTCCTGAAAAAAAAATTAAAAAAATAAATTCAGTTTAATAAGAGGAATGAACACTCTATTGCATGTTTTTATTATTCATGAGAGCAGAAAATGACCAAGGAGCTACTAAGAAAAACTTGATTTACTATCTTTCTGAGCTGAAAATATCTCGATAAGAGAGATGAAAATGAAGTTCACTCATAAGATATCATACGCAAATTTGAATTGGCCTCCTGTAAAACTTAGAACTGTAAGTATGGTGACAGGAGGGGTGGAGGGACATGCGATATAACGTGTCTAGACCTTTGAACCTTAAATCATGTTACTGAGCGAAATTTTGGTATTTTTCATAAAGTTCATATTCAATCAGTTCGTTGTCGGCTCAATCCTCCTCATGACATGTTAAAAGGTTCAACCTCCCTTTCTTTGTAAAAAATACAGAGGATTAGCGCCTGGTTTGTAATTCAGGTTTTAAACGATCAATATATTTGAATAATTCCTGAATTACTGAGGTGTGATTACTTAATCAGAAAGTTATTCTGTGGGGTTTTACAAGAGGTTTTTATAAGATCTCATTGATTCAGCATTGACAGTATGATAAGTATGAATGAGTGGAATTGAATAATCTCAAAACCGATTTCTTCCTATGTGAAATTAATTAAATTGGTGATGAAACATTGAATGGTAGTTTAGTAGACTCTCATTCTCGTGTTTTTAATTCGAAATCTAAACTGAACGAGGATCATCGATCCGATTAAGCCCTTAGGTTGATGCTCTTGAATTTTTCTCAAAATACATCGAAGTAATTTTCCTATCAGCATTGATGATAACCAAACAAAAAACTGCTTCAGAGGTCCAAAGTTAAGAGCTATGCAATATATATTATCTATAACATAATCTCCTAAGAATATTAGAAAATCTCCTAACATTCATTTCTCATATATAAAATTACGCTGGAAAGTAAGCTACTTCAGACTGTTCAAATAGTTTGAATCTGAAATTTACCGATGATCAACATCTTATTTAGTTGTTATCATTGAGGGCACCAATTCCTGAACTTTTTCATTGAAAGGTTGGCTTTCTACCCGCTTTTCACGAAAGTCTGAGTGAACCTCATTTGAATGAGAACCATCACTCGAATGTTTCTTCTGAAGATCTTCGCCATTGGTCAGTTCTGAGATCTCTCGCTTTTCGAATGAAGAGAATCCTTCATGAATTTCTTTATCTCTGTCCTTAGCCACACCCGACTCCTTCTTGCCGCTTTTGTCTTTGAACAACTTCGAATTATTCATAGTCTTAAAGAAATCACATCTATCACATCTAAACTTACTATTAAATTACTTCTAAAAAGCCTGGTGGTAAATTCAATTTAATCTCTGGTTCTTCTTCTCCCTTAATTTTAGCGAGGAAAATTGTTCTCTGGCATCACGAAGAAATTATTCGAGATTTTGCATCATAAAGGAAACTGCTTACTGCGAGTTTTTCTCTTTCGGTCTTGTTGCCTCCATTATGCTTGAGCTTAATGTGGAGATTCAACGAAACATCAGATCCATAATTTTTATTGCAATTTTGATAAGGACACTAGTTTGATAGTTGATGCTTTGCTTGACTTTTGAATTAGCATACTGTAAAGGACTTTTGTATCTCATTTGCTGTCCGACGATTCTTTTTTTTTGTTTCTCTTTTGCCACTTGAAGATAAACTCTTCTCAATTTCTTTACACTCTCTCTTTGAACCCAAATAAAATTGCATTGAGGATTGACTCAAAAGTTATTATTATACCTCCAAAATATGGATGCTAGTTTGAATTTCTTTGCTGTTGGAGATGCATTCTCTCATTTTCGAAACAATTAACTCGTTTTCAATGTACATTTTCCAATACAGCCGGTTATAGTCCAATTTTCGATCAAAAGAGGGTTCTATGTTGTATATTATTGCCACTATTTCAACCTGATATCAGTAACATCAAGTTTACGATCAGATGCCCCTGCGGCAGGATTTTTGACGAACTCCATCATCAGCTGATAAGGTTTGCAGATCGTATTGCTTTGGAATATGTTACAAGTGCTTGATTCTTTAATGCTTCGGAGGTCAGTATTGAATAATCCGCAATCCAAAAGTACTATTCGCTTCGTTTTATTCACTTGCTTGAGTTCGTGCTCGAATGGAATTGTATATGGCAAGTCTCGAGATTTTATGTTCATTTAGAAGAAAGGGTAAAATCTAAATAAAATTTATCAATGTTCGTGCTGCCTAAATCTGCAGTAAATAGTAAAGTTGTTTCATATCACCTAGCTACCGCTAAACTAATCGAGCTTCTTCTGAGTGTTTTTCTTTTGTGGTACTAAAAGAAATCAATAACTTTGAACTACTTGTAATAGATGGCTGATCTCCGGATTAGCTAATGACATTAAACGATTGCTATTATATTAAAGTTTATTTCGTCATTCTGCAATAAAGTTTTCTTGTATCCTTAAAAGTTGTTTAGCTGATATCTCCTACAAGCAACACTGATATCAAATAAAACAGCTTAATGACGTGCCCTGTTCGAAGGCAGCAAAAACTTCTGCAATTTATTTAGGAATTCATCTCTCCAGTTGTATAATCATTTCTACACATTTTTTTCTCGATTAAGTACATCTCGAACCCTCTTCATCCTCCTCCTAGCACCTGAAAACTGAGAATAATTTTTGTGATCAGTATCCCTTCTGATCCCACTAAGGCGAGCAAAGTTCTTTTATTAGGTTCAAATTGACTTGATGATTAGACACCAAAGCAAGCAGTTACGGGTTGAGTTTTTTCATTCTATCTTCTTCGGATCACGACAAAAGGTCTCCTCTTTTGCAAATTTAAAATGCCCAGCTTATTTATGCATGACGGTTTCGTTTTAGATTCTTTAGAAAATCTAAATATATTGTAATAAATCTAAGTGTATTGAGGACTCAAATTTGAAAATAAAAAGGAAGAAACACGCTCTTCAAAGGAAATGAGAACCCACGAAATCTGGAGCGATAATATAGTACATTTAACTTTCCATTCTTTTGAAATCATTTAGCCATCCCCTAATGAAGAAGGCTTGACAAACGTTATATGGTCGCTGTGCTATACGCCAGGTAATCTAAGCGAATCATCCTTGCTCTTATTTTTTAGACGGCCAATACATACTTGCAGTTGTCGGAGATGCCTTTGTGATCTACGATGCGAACTCTGGTAAACTAATGGACAGCAGAAGAGGACGTAATAATTTGGACTGAAAGAATTATCTCAAAAACAAAAAAAAATAGGGCACAAAGGCAATATATATTGCGTCGCATTCGCCAAAGACGGGTCAAGATTTGCAACAGCAGGGTAACCAAGATCATTCGCTTGAATATTGACATATAATCAATTATATAGAGAAGATAAACAAGTGATTATATGGAAAAGCAACTTTGAGCCTGAATTGAAGTACCAACACAAAGGAACAATCTTATGTCTTGCATTCAACCCCGTAACCTCGCAAATATTCAGCGCTGGAGCTAGTGATTATGCTCTTTGGACTCCTGACGCAGCAAATATTCAAAAGGATAATGTTCCAAACAAAGTCCATTGCTGTGCTTGGAGTCATGATGGACAATTTGTTGCTTATGGTACTGCTGGCAACAATGTGGTTATTAGAGACAAAAAAATGCAAGAAAAGTGTGAGATTAAAAAGCCAGCAGCAGTCTGGTGTTGCGAGTGGACTCCGATTACAAGTGAAAATTCAGATTCATTGTTACTTGTTGGGTGTTTGGATCAAACAATCGGATTTTATGATGTCTCCGGAAAGAGAATTGGGCAAACAAGAAATGTGGGGTTCGATCCACTCTCAATTAGCTTTTTTTCGAATGGTGAATTTTTTGTCCTTGGAGGAAGCAACAACAAAGCGACTTTATGGAGTCGAGAAGGAGGCTATATTGGTGTAATTTGTGAAGATAAGAGCTGGGTTTGGAGCGTAAAGGTAAAATAACTTGATTTATATTCAAGGCCTCGTGTGACAATTTTTTCCCCTTCAAAATAGATCAAACCGAAACAAAATGTTGTGTGCGTTGGAACAAACGATGGAACTGTTTCAAGTCACCAGATTAATTTCTTGGTGGTTCATGCTCTTTACCAGGTATTAGCACCCACCATATAATCGTTTGATTAACGATATTTTTGTTGTTATGCTTATAGGATCGATACATTTCTCGAGATCTTCTTACTGATATTGTTATCCATAATCTCTCAACAGATGCTAAAATGAGAATTAAGTGTAAAGAGCTCGTAAAAAAAGTGTCGATTTACAAAGATCGGCTTGTTGCCCAACTCGCTGACAAGATACTTGTTTACATCGAAGATAACAGCGACATGAAATACAAGTTGCATAAGAAAATCACCAGAAAATTAGATTGCTCATTGATGGTTGTCACATCCAATCATATCGTTCTTTGCCATGAGAAAAAACTGCAGTTATTGGAGCTGGGTGGCAGCATTGGGCGTGAATGGGTTTTTGAGAGCAGCATTAGGTATTTCAAGACCGTGGGTGGTCCTCCTCGCAAAGAAGGCCTACTAGTTGGACTGAAAAACGGAGATATCTTTAAAATTTTTATTGATAACCCTTTCCCTATCCTTTTGCTCAAACAAAATGTTGCCATTCGATGTTTGGATCTGAGCATCTCGAAGCGAAAGCTTGCCATTGTAGATGACAACTCCAACCTGACAGTTTATGACCTCGTAACAAAAGAAACCCTCTTCCAAGAGATGAACGTGAGTTCAGTTGCTTGGAACACAGATGCTGAAGATATCTTAGCTTATAGCGGAGGAGGCATGCTGTCGATCAAAATGGGTAATTTCCCTCCAAATACCCAAAAAATGCAAGGCTTTGTCGTTGGATTCAAAGGCTCTAAGCTTTTTGTGTTGCATCAAATGAATATGTCGACTATCGACGTCCCTCAGACAACGAGTCTGATAAAATACGTCGAAAAGAAAGATTTTGCATCTGCGTATCGAGTAGCATGTCTCGGAATTACTGAGCAAGATTTTAAGTATCTGGGGCAAGAAGCGCTTCAGGCTGGAGATTTTGAAACTGCGTTGAAAGTAAGACATGTTGTATTCGGATAAATCTTAACTTTTATTTAGTGTTTCCATCGGATTAAAGACCTCTCGTATGTTGACCTTATCCAGAAATACGAGAAGGAGAAGAGAATTGGAAATATGAATGAAGCGGTCATTCAGGCTGAAATACTTGCATATCAGTCAAAGTTCCGTGAAGCCGAGAATGTGCTAGTGAAGGCTGGGTTATTTGAGAAAGCAGTCGAAATGTATACAGAAATTAAGAGATGGGAAGATTCGAAAAGAGTCGCGGCAATGGCAGGGAAAGTGGCTCCTACTCAAAGCCGAACAGGACCTACAAATCTCAATGTGGACCATATTCTCGAAAGGCAAGCTCGTTCTCTTGAAGAAACCGGAGATTACGCAGCGGCTGCTGGTATCTATTTAGAGTGCAGAAAATATAGAAAAGCTATCGAATTATATGGTCAGCTGGGGTCCTTGGATCAGCTTATTGATATCTGTCGGTCTCTCGATAAAAGTGATAATCTTGAGTCTATTCAGCTCTGTGCCCATTATTTCATGAAGAAGAAGCACCATCAATACGCGAAAGAAGCTTATTTAAAACTCGGCGATCTCAAAGCTCTTATGGTCATGCACATTGAATTAAACCGCTGGGATGAGGCTTTCATGCTTGCGAAACAAAATCCGGAATTTAAAAAAATGATACATGCTCCCTATGCGGAGTACCTTGAAAAGAATGATCGATTTGAGGAGGCTCAGAGAGAGTACAAGCTAGCTGGCAGACCTGACTTGAGCATGAGAATCGTTGAGAAATTATCCATAAACGCAATTGGAGAGTTCCGATTCAAGGAAGCAGGGACGTACTACTGGCTACTCGCCTTAGAAAATCTCCAGCAGGTTAAGAATGCTAAAAATCTCGTTGAACTTGCTGACAACAAAGCTATGGCGAAATACCATGAATACAGCCTCCTTGCCGACTTATATTACGCTTATAGCATAATCCATAGCTATATCGAAGAACCTTTCCATAACATTACCGAAGCATATTTTTTGAAGATATTCAACGCTTGTCGATTTATTCTGGGCAGAATAGGCACACGGTCTCCCGTTGGAGTAATATAAACAATATCAATTGAAATGCTAAGCGAGTTCTAACTTAGATATCGAAGATATACATTTACTACGCGCTTGCCAAAGTCTCGAGAAGCTTGGAAGCATATAGGACAGCTCGATTAGCTTATGAAAAACTGGCGGTAACATTCTTACCATTAATTCAGTTGCTCTAATGGATATATCTATGTGATAGGGGTTAAAAGTGCCAAGCGAATGGGTTGATGAAATAGAACTTGGGAACTTGCTGATCAGAAGCAAGCCTTTCTCAGACAAAGAGTCGCTAAATCCTATTTGCAATAGGTATTTATCTCGGTTTGTTCTTTATAAAGGTTTAATATTGACTAGATGCGGTAATGCGAATGCAATTATCATTGAAAATGAGAGATGCAGCACATGTTTCCATCCATTTATCAGATCCTTTTTGAGCTTTGAGACTCTCCCCCTTGTTGAATTTAAGCTCGCAAAAGGTGTTTATTCTTTTCTTTTTGACAGGACAAAGAATGCTTAATCATTTTCTAGGACTAACACACAAGAAATTCATCGAAGTTTTAAATAGTGACAAGAGCACTCAACCTAAAACGAAAAAAATCAAACCACAGTAAATATATATATTACTTTATCGATACCAAAACTAATCTCCTCATCGATGACAGGGATGATGGTTGGACTGAGAAAAACTATGGTAACCAGCAAACTCTTCAGATACATAGCCATGGCAATGGAGGTAGACATAGACTAATTGATATCCAAATTAACTAAGAGATTTTGTAGCCATGGAGGAAGAAAGTACTCCCTTCCTTGATAGAATGAGCGACGTTTGCGAGCAGCAATTAACCTCAACGGAATATATTCCAGTCACAATTGATGAAGAAATTATCAAGAGTCTCCAACCTGATGAGGTATTTTAACAATACCACAAAATGGCAAACTTACCTCTACTAATTAGGTTTACTTCGTCGACCTAACAAAGCACTGCCCAACACACGAAATAAAGTACTATAAAAATATGGTTCCTGAAATTCCTTTGACAGTTGATAAAGAAAGCGGCAGATTCTTCTTATTGGTATATATAAGAGCTACCAAAATAATTTAGGGCCTAACAAAAAACTCTCTAGGATGAATATGAATTCGCTTTCCTTGAAGAGAAGAAGCCACCTTTTTCGATTGAGCAAGACGATCAAGAGAATCTCAACCCTAATAAAGAGATGTAACAAGCAACTCCATTCAATTTCATTCATTGTAACATGCATTGTGAGCGAAAACTTCAGGCTTTGTAAGTTGTAGAAATTATGCTCCCAAAAAGTTTCAAATTGATATTGACTGCATTCTGAGTAAATAAATAAAAAAAATCTTCAAAGAAATAATTTTAATTTTGAAAATCAAAATAATGTAATTTCTCAGAAGTTCGTCAAAGATCACATATTCCAGTAGAGTAGAAGCAGCTCGAAGAGGTAATTCAGGTTTAGAATGTAAGTGGTAATTGCTTAATTGTAAATGTGCCTGCCTTAGAGCTTCAATGCTCATTTGATTCTGATTAATTATTTAGTAAAGGTGAGATTCGATTATTATGTAAAAGCAAAACATTAATCCTCTAATGAATTAAAAAAAATTTGAACCAATAGTCGGATTAATTGCGAAATTTTGCAGTATTAAAGTATTTTAAAATAGTATATTAACATCATTCTTTGCAACTGAATGAACTAATTAAAAAAAGGTAATTTAATGTCAGGAGTATATTCTCATTGTTGTGATTTTTAAGTAGAATAACTTAACAGAAAACGTGTATGTAATTGACCCAGTAGAGCAACATCCACAAAATACTTGAAGGTGATCTAAAAGTAGTTAATTGTATTTCCAAATTTTCTAACACTATTCAGACAATAAGAACCGCAATAATCATACAGTAACTGTTGCGAGAAGTAATGAGAAGCAGTTCACAAGACTACTTGTATTTAGTGTTTATCGATTATGAGATGAGAGCAACCAATTTTAGTAGCGCCAAATTTAAGAGGGGATTTTGGAGAGCTTTAGAGAAAAAAAAAATGCAAGGAGTGGTGTTAAAATCTCATCTCACATTAAAAGATTCTGGACTCGTGTGTTGCTTGAAACTTAGTTTTCCTTGAGAATATTAGGTATTTTGCAATTGATAATATGCGTCTCCCTTAGAATATAAAAATTCTAAGTGTTTATCCATTTAGTTTTGAAAAATACTGTCTCTCGAAAATCTATTGCTACATTCTTCAAATAGCTTTCTGCAAAAAGTTTGTATCGAAACATGTTGTAAATCATAGATAGTACAGTATCTTTTTCAAAAGATAATCGTTTTAGTTTGCCTTGGACAGGTTTAAAAAATTTAAGACATAGAAATGCAGATTTGAAGTCAAAAGATGAAGATTTTTCCTCAAAAAGATCGATTATCTTGTTACTATGAAGTACTTCTTCATGGTAAAATTGAACAACTCGAAAGATGATTTACCCTGTGTATTTTTGCTCAAGGCTCTTCTTGTTAAAAAAATGTATGTCTTCATTTTGCTCTTGTAATATCAAGATGAGGTTTAACTTCTTGCTCTAGATGAAGATGAGAACTTAGGAGAACAGATAAAAGTTCGAATTTCGGGTCCATTATTATTTTTTCTTCTATCGGAGGTCTCGAGAATCATCGTTTTTCAAGCAGTATTCATTTGCTAATTCCTTTTCGTTTGATTTTTATGATCAGAAGCTCGTCTGTGAATGAGACGTTATTCTTCTCATTAGATGTGCATTCGTTATTATAAATTTATTGCCAATGAATGAGTTGCAAAAACTGACAAAAGACGAGGCTTGTCGCAAGATCCAAAGGTATTAAATCGTCCACCCAATGAAATTCGAACTCACTCAATCAGGGCTTGGAGGGCACAAACAAATAAAAAAGTCTACAAGTATTACAGAGATCTAATCCTCCTCAAAACAGCGTAACTCACACTCAGATCGAATTGCTTGTTCTAATTTCTGATTTTAGCGGCAATCCGAGAGACCTTCTAAAAACTATCAACCCTAGAGAAGCAGATTTGCTTGAAACCGCTTCAAATCTCCATGTTAGATTTCGATTAGGAGGAGATGTAAACATCATTTTGCTGCATTAACAGAAATAAGTTCAGAGATTTCCTCCGACGATATATTACAAAATTTATGTGCATGGGCCTCTCTGTGATATAAACAGTTTTGCTCCGAGGGACTATTCGACAATTCCTAAAGTAAAATATTTTCTGAGTTGTTTGATTTTGATATACAAAAAGGATGTTCCTAAAGTTGGCAAAATGTTCTATAGAGAATATAAAGACAAGAAAGTTCATCATGATGGTTGGTACCTGAGATCTGAGAACAATGGGTGGCGTCCAGTAATGGAAAAGCTTTGGAAATTAACATTGAGTTTTGGAAATAGTTGCAGCACAAGTTCCAAAAGACAAAGGATTTTGTTGAGGTGTCTACGGCCAATAAAGTCAAATATTTTCACTATAATAAAGCTTATCGACAGCAGAAGGATGGAAAGCATAAACGACTTGTACTACATTGAGTTATTATACAGTTCACTGAAAATTACTGTTATGCTTAGAATAAGCTTCGATGGTTTCAAAAGATGTATGAGAAAGCAAAACAAGAGGAAGAAAATTTGAAAATGCAAGAAAATCCCTTCAATGACACCAAATTTTTGGATATTGACGATGTAACTTTGATTGAGTTAACTTGCGCGGAATTTTGACTAATTTTCAGAAAGAGTTTGATGACGAAGTAAGAGAACTTCTCGAGTGGTCTGATAATCTCGACTTTGATAAATACTTCGGTGAGTGGCAGAAAATGTCTACATCCGATAAAAGTGAGAATTATTCAAACAGTTTGAAAGTATTGTCTTTATTATAAGTGTAAATCCTAATAAAATGTTGCAATTAGCTCAATTTGGGAACGACGGCAGCGACTGCTACTATATTTGAAGAGAATAAATCTGCGTTATCTGAGACAAAGATTGAAAAAGAGCTAGCTAAGATTCCTCCAAAATATTAAAGCTTTATATTATATTGAAATATATTACTTTTCATTCATAGAATCGATGATCATTTTGAATTTCAGTATCGCAATTTTTTGTTTTTCCTTGGTTATTCAAATGAATCATTTAGTTCCAGAATCATTGAATGATGAGCAGTCGTTGTTGAGTTATTGTGAGTGGAATATTAATGAAGAAACAAAAAGAAAAAAAAAAGCCCAAAGACGGGATTGAACCGTCGACCTTTCGCTTACAAGGCGAATGCTCTGCCACTAAGCTATTTGGGCAATTTATACTAACCCTATGAGGATTTATTAATTCAAAGCAATCGCTCACGATTTTGCTGTAATGAATGTATAAGGTACAGTTTTTCCCCTCAAGAAATTTATCGTGATATAGCCTTGTTGGTGGTCAGGTATCTGCCTATTTTCGAACATGGCAACTTGCGCATTACAGATGATGAATTTCATGAAAGAGGGATAAAAAACAATTGGGTAAGATGTTGCAGCAGATGAGGTGAATTGCGAGAACTTTATTGAAAAATTTCCCATTGATTATCGAAAGCCTTAGTAGCTTAGTGGCAGAGCATTCGCTTAGTAAGCGAAAGGTCGACGGTTCAATCCCGTCTTAAGGCTATTTTTTAAATTATACTTTTAGCCAAGAAATTCGTTGCCTCAGCATTCACCTTTTGTTCCCCACTAAATCAGGAAAGTGAAGGAGAGGTCTGTAGAGAATTCTTTTACTAAAATAATAATCTAAAATGACGATCTGCTTTATCTGTTTGAAATCATCTCGGAAGATGTAGTGCCTTCAGATCCGAAAGTAAGTTCATCTGAAGAATTTTTTCTTCAGAATTTAATTTTATTTAAGTCAATGAAGCGCTTCACAATCATTTGCCTCAGATAGAAAAATGGAGTTGTCAGCCTTAAACAGACTAATAGTCGATCACTTGAGATACTATGGTTATCAAATCGCTGCTAGGATCGTTGAAACCGAAGTTAAGGCAAATAGAACCAGAGTTGTTGATGGACCTTCAAGATTGTTTGGTAAGATCGTAGGTTGTATGGTTGACACATCTTCAAATACAATCAGACATGTTTCTTAAAAGCTATAAAGGTCCTGAAATATCATTCTATTATGATGCCAACTCGACTATTTCGAGCAACCCTAGAGACACAAATTCTAAATCAGGTGGAAAAAGACGATTGCGCAATGAAGATGATGAAAGATCTCTTGTCATGGTTGAAAACACTCTGTACGTGCTATTTGATTAACTGAGCTGTTCACTCATCTTTTTGTTATTGCTGCTATTTCTTCAATCAAAGAAATTTGGCACTAATTTGTTTTATTTACTACTCCTAGGAATAAAAGTCTCTTGAAAACTCCAGAAAGGAATGAGAGTTCTCAATATGGAAACAAGAATTTGAGAACTTCAAACAGCCCATCGCTAACGACAACTAAACATAACAACTTGATGAAAATTTACGGTTACGATCATGATCATGATGATGATGAAAAAGAATTAAGACAAGTATCCGCTAGCATTCATCCACCACGGCTGAGAACCAATTTTAATCACACTGTAAGATTGAATATAAATTTTCAGAAATTTTATCTTTTTTTTTTTTGGTTTAATATTATAAGTCAAATGATCCACAGCTTCATTTGAACAACCTTCCAGCTAGAGTGCGTTTAAAAGATGCTCTTAGGCTCAACCTGCCTGGAAATATTAATGATCATCGATCAGTTTCTGTTCCCTATTATAATCACCACACTATTCAACCCAGTGAACCAAACACTTTAAACAATCAACTACAATATGAAAATATAAATCGTCGGCCGGGCTATCAACACCAACAAATACCGAGAGAGATGTTAAACTCGAGTTTTTCAGAGGAATTTCGAAATTTGAATCGGCCTCCGGAGCAGAACAATTTACTACCCTATGATGCGAATCGCCGAAGCAGTTCTCACCATGTTCACCATCGAAGATTTCATAGGCAGGGGAACGACTATTTTTTACCTGTCTCTTACTCCGAATATCGTTCACAGATGAATTACCAGCATCAACCTGAGAATCCTCAATTTAATGAGGTCAAAAATGAAATGATTGCAAATAACTTTTGGCCCACAGGCCCAGACCTTGCACAGAAAGAATCAAAAACCAAATTCGTGAATAAAAAAGCCTTTTTGAGGATAGGTTCGCCTGTCTTAAAACTTCCAACAAGAAATCAGAGTGAAGGAGATTTTTTCGATTCCTCTCAAAAAAGGTCTCAAAATGCTCGGGTAGCAACTGAACACCTCGATAATTCAATGAATCATTCATCCTACTTCGAAAAAAAGAAACTACCTAATTCTGAAGAGCTGGTTGACTCATATGCCAGACAAATTGAGCTTAATCATAGAACGTTGGATTTTCTAAAATCCTATACCAGATGTACAACAAAATTATAATAAGCTAATTCATTTGAAATTTTATAGTGACTGAAACCGAGATTCGAGAGGGTTTTGATATGTATGTTCAAGTTTTGAATCCCAGAGAAAATCCTGAACTATTTATGAATCGGTAATCTTTATCAGAAGAAATTTTGCAGTCAATTCCATTCTACTAAAGGGAAAAATACCATGAATACATACAAAAGATGAGAGGAATACAATCTGCAACATTCAATGACTTGTGCTTTAATTTCGCAACGTCCATTTTGAAAAACGAAAGAGAGACAAAAGAGATCGCCTTTCGCGAAGTCGGTCAACTGCTGGATTTGCTGCACCCAGAACATCCATTTTCACTCATGAAATTCCTTTTTAAATTGTATCAAGAGGATGACAAAACCACAAATCTAAGGAACCTTGACCCTACCCTCCAAGGAATTTCGTCCGGAAAACTTCAGAAAATTGTCCATCTTTTGCGCTCTTCATTGCAGTATATTCGAGAGCAGGGTGTGCACAATGTAATTAAAATTACCTTGAACATCTTGTCTAATTATTTCCGTTTGAAACGTAAGGAGTTTTTGACGTTTGAACAATATCTTCGTTATGTTCAACATTTTGGGCCCATGAAAGCGTATAGTTAATTAACTTTTCAACAGGTCACTGTGCTGATGAACTTGAGTGTAAACGGAATTTTTTTACGCTTTTTAATGTGATGAAAGTTATTTCTGTGAGAAATTTTGAGTATGATAAGACTAGTTCTAAAACAAGGTTTTTTTTTTTATGAGCTTCGTCAATCGTGATATGTGTATAAGATTTTTCAAGACAATATGTGAAATATGAATACGTAGAATGAAATGACCTAGCACCTAGCACGAAAGGGATAATATATATTTCTACTTCTTCTTTTTCTTAGCTTTCTTTTCTTCTTCAAATTTAAATTCTTTGTCTAACTCTACACGAAGTTCATATTCTTCCTTCATTCTGGGGAGCTGAGCTTGGCACGCCGTTACAAATTCGTCATCTAACTCCAACTCCTCGCGGTTAGCAAGATATTCATTGAGAGTATTCATGGAGTTTTTCAGTTCTATAGTGTTGATGGCCCAATCAGGAATGACCCATTTCGGAGCCTTTTTACCCCTTCTTTTAGGCAGAGGTGGATATAATTTCGCAGGATCTATCATCTTTTTCGTTACTTTATCCATCTTTTTACCAGTTTTCATATCGAAGTAGTATTTAATTAATGGATATGCTTCTCTCACAGGATATTCCTGGAATCGTTTAAGAATTTCTTTGGCATGAAGATGCTTTTCCATTTTAGTTTTGAGCACCTCGGCGTTTTCCAGGAATTTATCAGCGACATGGAATTCTTTCGCTTCCACCTTTCGTTCTTCAAGAGTCTTTACTTCCTCTGGCTTTACAGTACCAACCTGCAAATTATCGAGCTCAAATCGCAAATTCCTCTCAGCTGTCAGTCTGTCAATACATGCTTTCACGGCATCGAAGATACTTTGATCCAAGTTCACCCCTCGAGCCATTGCGTCTCGTACTTTGTCTTCCAAAATGTTAATGCTTTTTTTTATAGTTTTATAATTATCCACCTCATTTACGCTCTGAATAAAATCCATAATTTCAATCTGTGTGCGCAGTTTCTCTTGATGGACAATAGCCTTCTCGAGAAGTTTTATTTCGATATGTATATCCTTATCTGCGATGAATTTCAATTTGGTGGTGAGTGCTCCATAATCATAACCCTTTATTAGCTCCAACAGCTCATCTTGATGGGCCAATACTTTGTTATGCTCTTCATGACATCTGGTTTCAAATTTTTCCTGTTCAACACTATCTTTGGTTTCATATAGCCAGAAACTCTCAATATCTTTTTCAGCGCAAAACTCATCTGATATTGCGCATAAATACACTGTTCTTTCTTCTTTAGGATCAATTCCAAGGGCTTTTTCAGTTTCTTTGAACTTTTTAATATATTTCATTATTTCGGCGTTTGTGCAAAGTTCAACGACTGTATGCCCTCGATTATTCACGTAATGTAACTTTATGCCCCATTGAAGAAGGAGTCTAAAAGTTGGAACATGGCCTCCAGCAACCGCTTGATGGATGCAATTATTTCCGAACTTATCGCACTCAAGTAAGTCTTGACCATCTTTAAGCAGCAAAGCGACGATCTGTGGGTGCCCTTTAAAGCAAGCCCATTGCAATGGGGTGCTTCTGGCTTTTTCATTAATAACTCCTGGGCCAGTAGTTTTTTCGGACTTTTGTTGCTGTGATGGGTCATCGAAAGCAAGAGTATTTGATTTTGCCAGTGAGGCTGGGTCCTTGACAGGGCTCTCAGGATTGCTTTTAGTGCCCACATAACCCTTGCGGTATATACTACCTGCACCTTTGGCTAGAAGGAATCGAACTACTTCAACACTGCCTACATTGGCTGCCCAAATCAACGCATTCCATTTAGATTTGTCTTCTGCCATGATTTGAGCTCCTCTTTCCAGAAATTTTTTGACTTCTTCGAGAAACTGCGCACACAGATTGAAATTATGGATTTTATTCAGAGCGTAAATGAGGTGGATAATTATAAAACTAT
>ENA-UOTX01000808-UOTX01000808.1-compost-metagenome-genome-assembly--contig:-NODE-808-length-29499-cov-19.076643_pt1 | contig 29499 bp, 15 predicted proteins | sample MGYA00238143_ERZ746982 | MGnify/ENA primary metagenome ERZ746982 (study PRJEB28758, sample SAMN06268862) | compost metagenome | isolation source: single cell | place: USA: California, Emeryville, Joint... | reverse complement strand
AGCATATCAAGACTGTGAGATCCATGCGAAAAAAATCATTGATGGTCTGGTCTGATGAAGCAAAGATTGAATCTCGCGAAGTTAGTCTCATTATTGTGTGGAAGTCGCTTTTATTTTCAAAAAATGGGGAAATAATGTTTAATAGTGAATCTTTTCGAATGCTTAATGAAAAATAAAGTTAAATATCACAATCACAAAGGTATATTTATTCGTTTGGTTAATTATTAAGAAACGGGATCCAGATTCGGAATAGATCCTTCACCCGCAACTAGTTATACTAGTTTATACTTGGAAATAGAATGGTCTCCTTTCCATTGAGATAGGTAGATACTTTTTATGAAAAGATGAGTGATTAAAAACAGGATTGATTTTAGTTCATTATGGGAATGTAAATTTGTTATAAATTTAATAAACGTAGAAATATAATAGCATTTGAGAGTACTGCTAAGAGGTTTGAGATGAGATACTACAGCTGATCTCACCTAAAAGCCAGATTGTATTATTGTGATCGTTTGCTAAGCCTCAAGATAATTTCTTCAGAGTAGATGATCTATTTGTTATGATTTTTTTCCCTCTATACCATGAAGAGTGAAATTTCTATTTGCAAATTCTATTCGAGTGTGCTGATAATAATAAACAGCTGCAAAGGTAAATTGCCTTCTAAAGCGAGGGTAGTAAGCAATATCTGCTCCGATTTGTCCCTGTCTGTAAATGAAATTTTTAAGTGTGAGTAGCATCAGCAAATCGTCAGTTGAACTGATAGCCTCTTGAAAATATTCCATAATATGAAAATTAAGAAAACTTCCATTTAAGAGTCTTTAGTTTACGAAGTAAATATCTCAAAATTTTCTTATGATTATGTAAACATTATTACAATCAACCTTCTTCAATTAACCAATTGGCACACATGTCATTCCATCATATATATCACCGGGGCATCTCTTGAATTTAGAGGAGTCTCAATAACTGTTTCAACGATTTTGAAAGAGTGCAAAATGACTAAATCTATTTGTGCCGATATCTATCAAATGAATTCTCATTTATTTATGGAAAGATAAGATTGCAACTCGAATCGAGATGATGAATTAGAAAACACATGGGATGAAGTTTATTCTTTACTCCATCCATTCCTTTTCGTTGTTAGAAAATCAGTCAAGAAACTTGATTTATTAGTCAAAATAGTTACTCGACAATAAAATTGGGATACACAAAAAATGATGGATCAAAATCCTCAGGCCATGAATGACATTTATCAAACGCTATCAAAGCTCATAAGCAAATCATACCCGTCAGATGACTTCGAAATTGACAAAACCACAGCATTTTCAGAAGAATCAAGGCCCATTTTCATCTATAAAGCACTGAAAAAAATAATAATTCCTATGCCATGCGAAGTATCAGTAACAACTCCAACAATGACTTCAAAATTCAAGCTCCTCGCAGAAAACTGGACAGATTTTGAAATACTAATCGCATTTTTTGATTTAAAGTTGAATGTATTCTATTATCGAGTAAGTTTTGGCATATAACACATGTTTTCAATGGGTTTTTCAATGGTGAGTCTATAAACCGTTTCTGCACTCTTTTCAAATCCAATACATTGATTTCTTTTCTCCTCTCAAAAGTTATCTTCAACATCCATTAATTCATGAAGAACCTATCAAAAATTCAGCTTTTGTATATATCCTATACAGAGCTTCTATAATAAGTGCATCCTTTTACTCTTATTTTTGTTAACAACGCGAGAACTACAATTAGTTGACTCAGCAAACTTTATTGAGAAGAAAACTAGACATTTTTGAGTATTATGCGATTAACTTTATTCCTTTACTTATAGAAGTTTCGTTTATGCTGATCTGGAAATGGGTGAGGGACCACACTTACAGCAGTTAAATCCATCAGAATCTGAATTGCAACAATCCATAGAAGTGTTACAAATTACGATAGAACAAGGGGATCAATTATAATAGTGCCTGTGAATCAATTATACTTAAGATTCATTATCTTTGCTGAGTACTTGAAAAATTATATAGAAAGTTAGAGATTTCAGGAAGGCACGCTTCCTCACCCCTTGGTTCTTTAGATCTTTTCAAAAGACTTTGCACCGGTTCTCTCATTCACGAGCTTCTGAAGGCGAGACATCTCCTTGAGGAAGAGCTCGTTTTGCTGATCAATTCTGAAATTAAGTGTTTTAATTTCATTCTGTAAGTCTTTGATTTCTTCGTCCTTTTCCTTCAGTGCTTTCTTCACTTTGCAGCAGAATTTCCCTGCGAATCCGATTGCGACGATAACAGCGAGCATAGGAAGAACTCCGCATCTTGCACCGCCTCTTTTCATTGTGTACTCAAACAAGCACAATGAAACAAAGACGACTAAAACTATTCCAGTGACTTTAAGCGCCTTCTTCTTTTCCATATCAGTGAGTTTTCCTTGGACACCTCGGCAGAGAAAGTCGGTGACTTTCATTTTATATTCACAACAGCAAGCGTTGTTTTGTTTAGCGTCGGCCATGGAGATACTGGAAAGAATGCTATCAGAAAATGAGATTTATTTCGATAATTGAATTATTTGCATTAGCTCCGAATAAATACTCGAATACAGTATAGGCTTTCTGAACAGAAACCGCACTCAAATTTTAATAAATGCCAGGATATCTTGGAATCGATTCCAGAAGGCAGTGGGTACATAGAATTGTTAAATATTTATGAGAGTTATATGAAACTCAGTAGAGAAATAGCACATTTTGAACAAACGGAGAGGGAGTTAACTCAGGATCTCCTCAAAGATATAAGGCAAAATTTTGTTGAAACTTAAATTTTATTAGATATCCGGGAGTCACGTGCACATCTCATAAGCATCCTTGGAAATTGCCAACTTAAATACGATATTACTTCTGTGATACGGCATACATGGGCTCCTTATCTATCTTGAACACGTGTGCAAACGTCGTTCATTATAATTTTGATATTTAATAATCTAATTAAAAGAACTCAAAATCACATATAATCATTTTCTAAACAAACCTCAAACTGCCTCTAACCTCATCAATATTGCGCATTCTCAGACTTAAACCCATGCTTGAGGTGTTATACTCACTTTAGCTCGCTTTTTAGAAAATTTTAGGACAAAGCTTCAAATAAAACTCCAAAGTTCCTCGTCCTAAAACTGTTTCTTTCCTTTAGTGACAAATGTCTTTGCTGTCGGCGACAGCACAAGGAAAAAAATTGGAACTATTAAAATAAAACTGTTTGTTAGAATAAATTTCTGTTTTTGATTTATCTAAAAGCAAGCCGTACTATACTACCATGGCGAGTGAAGTACCAACTGTTTTTAGCCTTGAAAATATTTTGAAAATATGCGCAGAAAAGTAACCCTCAACTCCTCAGCACCCGTTCCTACCCCTTTTTTCACTATCCAGGTACGCATTAGGCGATACAGGCTTAGGGATTCTTGTCAGTCTCTCTACATACCAAGAAAGCTGGAACGCTTTGATTAAGTACACCTTTTTCGAGTATCGCAGCATCGTAACAACGCAATTCTACTAGATGGATCAGAGGGCAACTGGAATTAGGAAGAAATGTTAGCCTTCCAAACTTTGGTAGGAAAAAGCGAACATTTAAACCGGAAGTCTAATATTTTCAAACTATAAAGCCTTGTTTAGCTACCGTCTCCACGAGAAGGATCAATTCGTGAGCATTATGCTGAGCAGCGACTTCTTGAAGCAGTTTGGTCTCAAGCAAAAGGCAAGATAATAGTTTCAATTTCTTTTCTCAAACCTTTGCAGGTTGATGGTGGAGACACGAAGCAACCTACCGTGAAACTTAATGTTAGTGCAGTCGCAAAGCTCATTGAAGTGAAAGATCTCCACGATAGTAGAGACCCGATTATCGTGATTCAAGCGATTAACCGCGTGATAAACCTGATTGGAGAGGTACAATTATTTCTCATTATGCAAACGTGCTAAGCGCAATTCTCGTAGATCTTTGTCAGCAACAGCAAATGCGAGGTCGACTTAGGCATTCTCGGCAAATTCCTTAGCATTAACAAGGAGATTATATTTCTTCCTGCTGTTAAAGCAAAAGCTGGCAATGTGGCTCATAAAGTAATGCAACCACCTTCAATCATAGACCTAATGGCAATGTTTTCCTATAATAACAGCAAACCGTCAAAGGCCTTATTGACTTGAGCAATCCACTTTCAAGCTCTTTTAAGAAAACCACCTTCAAAGACGGTCAACGTCTTGACGGTGAAGGCTCAATGGAAGAGAAACATTCAGGTATTAGCAGCTTCCTTTGTCCCTTGAATAATTCGTTCAAACAAAGACCAAGTCGAAGGGCAAAAGCCTTCTTCTATCAGAAAAATCACCGAACTTAGTAACAGCGGAAGTCGCATCGCCACCCGCATCAGTCAAAGCAAATTCCTCTCACCCAGAATGAATACCCACGGAAGCGAATCCCTTCTCTCACCGACTCGAAAGCTACACATTAAAACCGATAACCTCCTTGAAGAGCTGCTCGGTGCAGGATCTGATCCTCTTGACAGAAACCAGGATTTCGCTCATCTCACATCAAATCCTTCAGGACTCATCAGCGCAAGGTTCATCAAACCAGCCGTCGCGAAAGTGCGCTTCCCTCCGCTCCTTGATCAGTTTGCGAGAACCATCGCTTCTCCTATAGCAGCTACGAAATTCTCGCTATCTGTCAGCGCGAGAATCGCTTCCAATTACACTCCAACAGCAAAATTCTTCCACCTTGACCCAGAAACCAAAGGAATCAAGTATATCAGAGTGAAGGAGAGCAAGGTCAACCTTACAGCGAACCCTGAATTCTTGAACGAGCCTGCCACGATGGAAGAAGAGCTATTTTACGTTGTAAACAACCAGCCAAATATTCCTGAGTTGAGAAAGAAAGTTGATGCCAGAGCGACGAGCTTCAACCGCTACAAGCAGTACATTTTGAAAGAAATAAACGTAGATTGCGTAGCCACAATTAAGCAGTATTGGATCAATGACATCCTGGACCTCATCCCCTCCGAGTACCAGCACCTTGATCGATATACCGTCGAGAATATGATCGATAAGATGCTGCATGAGATCAATATCGACTATTATGAGAGCGTCCGAAAGGCGATTCTAGACTATGTGTTAAAGGACGATGAAGAAAAACTACGACTGGGTATCATGCAGATCCTCAATCCTCCAGTTGATTACGGTGACAACATCTACCGCGGATTCGAGCCTGACCAAGAATGGAAAGATACATTCGCGACTAACAAGAAAGAGATCTTGGATCACCTCGTGATTTGCAGCAAGGCCACATTAGGTAAAATTTTCAATGGAAAATTTTTAGAAAATAACCATTTCATGAAAAAGAATTTAAGCAGATTTGGAGCGAGTACGAGAAGCAGTTGCTTGTTGAGCTGCCGACAAAGGAGGATGAGACTGTGACTATCGATAACTTTTTCAAGGTGCAGGAAGAGAGAGTAAGTCTTTCCACTGAAAAGCGAGTTAAATGAGAGTTTTGTTTAGGTTGCAGCTATTAAAGAAGACCTACAGAAATGGGTCAAAACCGTCCAGGATATCTACAAAACCGAGCTCACCGACATGGATAAGAAGTCCGCTTACATTTTCTTCGAGTCAAACGCTGCTTTGATGTATAACCAGCTGCGAGGGCTCATCATCGATACGCTCTATGCATACCGAGACTTCTTCAGGCGATTTAAGAAGGAAGAGTACAAGCATCCTGAAGCCATCATCACTGAGGAAAAGGACTGGAATAACGACATCGAAGACGTGTTTCTGGTGCTTGAGATGAAAGACGAAGAGGGCCAGATCATCTTCAACACGCCTCTGGAAGAAATAAAATCTCAGCTCCTTCACGTGGTCGAGATGGTTTATAGTGTCTCGCATAATTTCTCCCGCGCTGAGGTCACGATCTCTCGCTCTGATAAGTCTAGACTATGGGAAATCCTCGATAAAGACGAAGTGGTGAAAGAAGTGACAGACGAAATAGAGTCTATCATTGACTCTAACCTCAATGCGGTCGCTATCGTGGAGGAAATTCTCGAGAAATACGCTTATCTATTGAACGAAGGAGAAGCAGTCGACCAATTCTGCGAGGAGCCAAATCACACGCGAAAAGAGTACGAGCAAATGATCGACAAATACGAGAAAATTTATGATCAAGTGATGGCCGAAGTGCCTTTCTTCATTAGAATGAGCATGATCAACATCGACTGCTGCGCTGTAAAGAAGAAACTACTGGCAATCTGCCGCGAAATCATCGAGAAGAAGTTAGTAGTGTCGATGTCACATATCGTCACTCAAAACAGCCAGAAAATCGCAAAGCAGATCGAATTGCTCCGAGAAGATATCAAGCCGCGCGCTGACTCAGTGGATAAGCTGGTAGAGTTGGAAGCAGCGATTGAGAGAATAAAGAAAATCGAGCACAAGAAGATCAAGGAAGAGTTCGAAGAGCTGTACAAATGGCTTTTGGCGCTTGTAAATACGCCGTATGAGCTCTCTGATGAAGAGATTAACAAAGTCTATGAGATTTTCAAGATGGTCTCTGCGATCACCTCTGACGTCGAGTTGAACGAGAATAGAATTCGTGCGGATAGAGAAGAACTGGAGGATAAGCTCAGAAAAAAGAGAGAAGATTTCAGAAAAAGCCTGGACTCGGTAGCCTCATCCATCGAAAGGCTCAAAGACTATGCTACGAGCTTTGAAAAAGAAAAAGCGAATGACGAGATTGATACATACCAGCGAAAGCTCAGAGACGCAGAGGCGGAGGCCAGCGACATTAACACCAAAGAAGAGAAGATTGGCTGGCAAGTGACTGAATTCCCTGTCTTGGCTGAAGCTACCATCAAATTAGCTCCTTACGCTGATCTCTGGCGGTTGATCAGAGATTTCGAGGCGAGCAAGCAGACCTGGGCGAAAGAGCAATCCGTTTTCAAACTCAACGCCGATGAGGTCGAAAGCGAGACGAAACGTATGAAGAAGAAAGCGACTGAGCTCTGCAGCATCTTCAAATCAGATACTCCGAACCCACTTAAGCTCTCAAAGGAAATCAGAAATGCCATTGAGGATTTCGAGAAGCACACTCCATTGGTCAGAATCCTCTGCAATCCTGGCTTGAAATCCCGTCACTGGGAAAAAATCGCAAAAATCGCGCAGGAAACCGCAGGTCTTTCGAATTTTGGACCTGAAACCCACACGACCCTTGAACATCTGGTGGGTCTTGACCTTATCAAGGAAAAGGTTGCTTTAGAAGAAATCGCGGAGTCTGCAACGAAGGAATACAATATTGAAAAAGCCCTCATAAAAATGGATGAAGACTGGACAAATGTCGTCTGCCAATTGAAGGGCTGGAAGGATACCGGCACTTATGTGATTCAAGGAGACAGCGTGGATGAAATGCAACTGTTGCTGGACGATCAGTTTGTCAGAATCCAAACGATGAAAGGCTCGCCATACGCGAAGGCCTTTGAAAAAGAGGTCGAGGAGTTTGAGCAGTTCTTGCATTACACGCAGCATATTCTGGAGTACTGGATTAAAGTACAGGCAGCGTGGCTGTACCTTGAGCCGGTCTTTTCCTCGGAAGATATTATGAAACAGATGCCAATTGAAGGAGCAAAGTTTAAGGAAACCGATGCCTTGTGGAAGTCGATGATGGCGAAAATTCATGCCGCGCCGAAGATGAAAGAAGTCACCAAAAACAAGAAATTGCTGGATCAGTTCAAGGAAGCTAAGGAAGGACTAGATATCGTACAAAAAGGCCTTAACAGCTACTTGGAGAAGAAACGATCGTTCTTCCCTCGATTCTTCTTTTTGTCTGACCAAGAACTCCTTGAAATTCTCTCAGAGACGAAGGATCCATTGAGAGTGCAGCCTCATTTGAAAAAATGCTTTGAGGGTATCAATAAGCTCGAATTCGATGAGTTGAAGCGCATTCACGGTATGTACTCGAGCGAAGGAGAGTATGTGAAATACAAAGGCGAGGTCGACGCTATGGCTGCGAAGGGAGCAGTCGAACAATGGCTGATTCAAGTCGAGGACCAAATGATTGTGAGCGTGAGGGATGTCATCGAGATCGCTTACAACGATTATAAAAAGAAGCCTAGAAATGAATGGGTCCTCTCGCGCTGCGGTCAGGCCGTGCTGGCAATCGATATGACCTATTGGACGAGCTTCGCTGAAGTCGCGCTCAGAGATGGAGGAGCCTCGGCCCTTGCAGGTTATAAAGCAACATTGGATCAACAACTTGAAGAAATCGTCCAACTTGTTCGAAAAGACGTTTCTAAACTTGATCGAGCTACACTACAGGCACTTATCGTCCTTGATGTCCACAACCGTGATGTTATCAATCAGCTCGTAGAGGCCGGAGTCAACGACGCTTCAGATTTCTCGTGGCTTGCGCAGTTGAGATACTACTGGATCGATGGCGACATCAAAGTGAAAATTATCAACGCAACTTGTGAGTATAATTACGAATACCTGGGTAATTCATCAAGACTGGTTATCACGCCTTTGACCGATCGTTGCTATCGTACGCTTTGCGGAGCGATTTGGCTGAATTACGGAGGAGCTCCAGAGGGTCCTGCAGGTACAGGAAAGACAGAAACTGTAAAAGATCTTGCCAAAGCGCTTGCTCGTCAATGCGTCGTGTTTAACTGCTCGGATGGTTTGGATTACAAGGCAATGGGCAAGTTCTTCAAGGGTTTAGCGTCGTCAGGAGCGTGGTCATGCTTCGATGAGTTCAATCGTATTGATTTGGAAGTGCTTTCTGTCATCGCACAGCAAATCTTGACTATTCAAATCGCTCTTGCCGGCAAAGTTACCGACTTTATCTTCGACGATACAAGGATTAGTCTCAAGCCTACATGCAACGTGTTCATTACAATGAATCCGGGTTACGCTGGTCGTTCCGAGCTCCCAGACAACCTGAAAGCCCTCTTCAGATCTGTGGCTATGATGGTGCCAGATTACGCTATGATTTCCGAAATCTCGCTGTACTCCTACGGTTTCTCTGATGCTACCAATCTCGCGAGAAAGATCGTCACGACTTACAAGCTCTGCTCCGAGCAGCTTTCCTCTCAAAAGCATTACGATTACGGTATGAGAGCTGTAAAGTCCGTCTTGGTTGCCGCCGGTAACCTCAAACGAAAGCAGCCTAATGAGAATGAGAGCATTCTGATGCTTAGAGCCATCAATGACGTTAACTTGGCGAAATTCCTTTCGTTTGATCTACCATTGTTCAAGGGTATTACGTCAGATCTCTTCCCTGGAATCGAGTTGCCTTATATCGATTACACTGACATGATTGCTTGCATTCACAATCAGATCAAGCACTACAAGCTCCAAGCAGTGCCTTACTTCATCGACAAAGTCATCCAGCTTTACGAGATGATTCTAGTCAGACACGGTCTAATGGTGGTGGGCATGCCTTTCGGAGGAAAGACCTCCCTCTTGAATGTTTTAGCTGGCGCATTGACTGAACTTAGCGAAAAGAACCTCATGGATGAGCACAAAGTCCACTTTGTACGCTTAAACCCAAAGAGTATCAAGATGAAGCAGCTTTACGGTTACAGCGATGAAGTTACTCAAGAATGGACCGACGGTGTTTTGGCCGTGAAGTTCAGAGCCTACGCCAAAATGGAGGACGAAGACCGCAAATGGATCATCTTCGACGGGCCCGTCGATGCCGTCTGGATCGAGAACATGAACACCGTCTTGGACGATAACAAGAAGCTTTGTCTTAACTCCGGAGAGATTATCGCAATGACAAATTCCATGAACATGATTTTCGAGCCCATGGATCTCCTCGAAGCGTCTCCTGCGACAGTCTCTCGTTGCGGTATGATCTACGTCGAGCCGCAAGAGCTCGGATGGAGACCCTTATTCGAAAGCTGGAAAGAGCACTGTTTGCCGAAAACTTTCGGAGCTCCAGAAATCGACCGCTTGAACATGCTCTTCGATACAGCTATTGAACCTCTTCTCAACCAGCACAAGGCCCTCAAGGAGATCTCCCCAACGCAGCCACAGAACCTCATCCAGTCGCTCATGAAGATTTTATCAGTCTTATTCCAAGATTTCGAGGATGAAGCCTGGTTCGAATCAATTGAAATGAAAGTGAGATTCTCAATCATTGATCAAAAGTTCATGTTCGCGGTCATTTGGTCGATCGGTGCCAGTCTGACCGTTGAGTCTCGTAAGAGATTCGATCTTTTCCTCAAAAAGCTCGCGAACTTGGATTTCCAAGAGGTCAAGTTTGAAAAGAAGATCAACCTTCCAAACAGCGGCCAAGTCTTTGACTATTTACACCGACTTAGAGACAATAAGCAGGAAAGTGAATGGGTACTCTGGACTGACCTTATCCAGAACGAATCGATTTCCAACAAGCTACAGCCTCAGGAAATCATCGTGCAGACCACTGACACTGTCCGTTACTCCTTCCTGCTCGAAACGTTCATCAGAAACGATATTTACACGCTGTTCTGCGGACCTACGGGTACCGGAAAATCCGTTTACATTAAGAACGTCATCCAAAACAACCTTCCGAAAGATAAATTCACTACCATTGAGCTCGGTTTCTCTGCACAAACCTCTGAAAATCAAACGCAGGAGATCATTGACTCGAAGCTCGACAAGAGAAAGGTGAAGGGACAGTTCGGTCCTCCAGTTGGCAAGAAAGTTATTATTTTCGTCGATGATTTCAACATGCCTTCGAAGGAGAAATACGGCGCACAGCCTCCAATTGAAATTATTCGTCAGATGATCGACATGGGAGGTTGGTATGATTATAAGGATAAAGAGAAGCCTTTCAAGCAAATCGTCGATAAGATCTTCGTGTCCGCGATGGGACCGCCTGGAGGAGGAAGAACCTACATCACACCGAGAATCTTAAGACATTTGAACCTTATTTCTCTGGCTTCTTTCGACGATGACACGTTAAATAGAATCTTTGTTACCATTCTGCATTGGTATTTCGCTAAGAGCAATTTCTCTGCTGATGTTGTCAAGCTCGAAAGCAAAATCGTATTGACTACGCTGGAAATTTTCAAAATGGCCATGTCTGAGCTCCGTCCGACCCCCTTGAAATCTCATTACCTTTTCAACCTCCGAGATTTCTCGAAAGTCATCCTTGGTATTTGTATGACTGATAAAGACCGCATTAACTCTCAAGAGGCCGTAATCAAGCTCTGGACGCATGAAGTCTGGAGAGTCTTCGGAGATCGTCTGACCAATGACGACGACAAGCTCCTGCTGCTGAGGTCGATGAGAGACGTCATTAGAAAAATCTTCGGAGCTAACTTTGATAATGTGATGGCTGCCTATGACAAGAATAAGGATGGAAAGGTTGATACAATCGACGAGATTCGAGCGTTGATGTTCACGGATGTTCTCACCGCTCGCACTGCCAAGCTTATCTATGAAGAAGTTACTGATTTCCAGAGACTGCAGCAGTCACTTGAAGACCATCTGAACGTTTATAACAGCACATCCGACAAGCCTATGGACCTCGTGCTTTTCTCTTTCGCTATTGAGCATTTGCTGATTATCACGCGTATTCTCAAGCAACCAGGCGGCAATGCTCTTCTCATCGGTGTTGGAGGCAGCGGAAGACAGTCGCTCACAAATTTAGCGTCTTATATCTACGACTACAAGGTCATGCAAATCGAAATCAAAAACAACTACTCCAGGAACGACTGGAGAGAAGACCTGAAAAATATTCTCAAATCTGCCGGCGCAAAGAACCAGGCTACCGTTTTCCTGTTCACCGACTCGCAAATCAAGGAAGAAGGTTTCGTTGAGGACATCAACACCTTGCTTAATACGGCCGAGGTTCCTAATCTCTACACTGCGGAAGAAAAGGCTGAGCTTATGGAAATTGTTCGCCCTGTAGCCCGACAAGAAGGAAAAGCGCCTGAAGGAACTCCAACGCAGTTATATAACTTCTTCATCGAGAAGATCAAGAAGAATCTTCACATCGTCCTCGCGTTCTCTCCGATCGGCGATGCTTTACGTAATCGTATCAGAATGTTCCCTTCGCTGGTCAACTGCTGTACAATTGATTGGTTTAGTGCCTGGCCAGAAGACGCGCTTTTCTCTGTCGCGAAGAAGTTCACTAGTGAAATCGACATGGGAACCGAGCGAGGAGATGAAATCAGAGACGCGTGCACTGACATGCTTAAATTCTTCCATGCGAGCACCGTGTCTTGGGCGGAGAAGTTCTATAAAGAGCTGAAGAGAAGATACTATGTAACTCCTACGAGCTACTTGGAGATGATAAAGACCTTCAGGACGCTGTTAGCAGAAAAAAGAAAGGAAGTTCGCGCAAGCATTAACAAATATGCTAACGGTTACGAACGTATCATTACCACGGAAACGAACGTCGGAAAGATGCAGGAGCAGCTCACTGAGATGAAACCTAAGCTGAAAGAAGCTGCTGAAGTCACCGCGAAGAAAATGGAGCAGGTGGCTATTAAGAAAGAAGAGGCCGATCAAGTCAGAGCGGTTGTTTCTGGAGAAGAAGAAATCGCGAAAGCCGCCGCTGATGAGGCCAATGCGATTAAGGAAGAGTGCGAGAGAGACCTTGAGGAAGCCTTGCCTGCCTTACGAGAGGCCGAAGGAGCGCTGAAAGTCCTGGACCCTGCGAAAGTCTCAGAAGTCAAGGCTATGAAGTCGAACCCTCCAATCCCCATCAAGTTGACTCTCACTGCGATGGTTATCTTGACGAAGAGGCCAGTTGAGAGGAAAAAGAACCCGCAAACGCTGGAGATGGAAAATGATTATTGGGGAGCCTCTCTCAAGCTGCTGGGAGAGCAAGGACTTATGGATTACCTGATTAAATTCTCCGAAGGAATAGATAATGTGGAGGAGAAAACCATCAGACAGCTCGGAGATTTCTTGAATAATCCTGAAAACAAAGAAAACTTGAAAGAAGAGAAGGTCACGAATGCTTCCCTTGCTTGCGGTTGCTTCATCAAGTGGGTGCGGGGTATGTATAACCTCTACGAAGTCAATAAGAAAGTCAAGCCTAAGAAGGAAAAGAAAGCTATAGCAGAGAAAAAGGCGAATGAGTTGATGGCTGAACTCGCTGTCAAACAGGCCAAGCTGAAGGACATTAACGATAAGGTCGAAGCGCTTCAAAAAGAGCTCGATGTCGCTCAGAAAAACAAGGACCGTCTTGAGAAAGAGTTCGATGAATGCTCTAAGCAGTTGGACAGAGCGTACAAATTAATTGACAGTTTAGGAACAGAGAAAGGCCGTTGGAACGACCTCGCCGAGCAACTTAAATCTTTCTACGTGAATCTGACCGGCGACGTCCTCGTGTCTTCAGGTATGATAGCGTACCTCGGAGCTTTCACATCCGCCTTCAGATCTCAAATCACTGCCGAATGGGTCGAGAAGTGTATCTCTAAGAACATTCCATCCTCTGCGACGTTCTCGCTGCAGCAAGTTTTGGGCGATCCTGTGAAGATCAGACAATGGAATATCGATGGCTTGCCTTCTGATGCCTTCTCCATCGAAAACGCTATTATTATCTCCAAAGGACTTAGATGGCCCCTCTGTATCGATCCTCAAGGCCAAGCCAACCGTTGGATTAAAACTATGGAGAAGAAGAAGCTTTTAGACGTGGTCAAGCTCAATGAAGGAGAAAAGATGAGAAGAACCTTCGAAAACGCGCTTCAGTTCGGTAAACCCGTCCTCCTCGAAAATGTTGGAGAAGATCTCGATCCTTCATTGACTCCTATCTTACTCAAGCAAACCTACGTCAAGGGAGCTTCTGTCTATATTAAACTCGGAGATAAAGAACTCGATTATTCAGCATCTTTCTGCCTCTACATTACCACAAAGCTCAGAAACCCCCACTACTTACCTGAAATCTCCACTAAAGTCTCTCTTATCAACTTCATGATTACTCCTGAAGGTTTGAACGATCAGCTGCTCGGAAAGCTCGTCAGCCTTGAGAAACCTGACCTTGAAAAGGCCAAGGAAAGACTCATTTTAGAATCCGCTGAGAACAAGAAACAACTCTTCGAAATTGAAGAGCAAATCCTCAAAGTCCTTTCCGAAAGCACCAATATTCTCGCTGATGATGCCGCGATTGAGATTCTCACTGCCTCCAAGGTAAAATCATCAGAAATTAAAGAGAAGCAAAAGAATGCCGAGGTCACAGAGAAACAAATCGATGAAGCTCGCGCTGGATACAGCCCTGTTTCACGAGAAGCAGCTTGTCTGTTCTTCGCGATCACGGATCTCGCGAACATCGATCCGATGTACCAGTACTCGCTCAAATATTTCATTGATTTGTTCGAGCAAGCCATCCATAACTCCGAAGTCAGCTCTGTCCTTGAAACGCGCTTGAAAAACCTTCAAGAGTACTTCCTTTACTCACTCTACGCGAACATTTGTCGCTCTCTTTTTGAGAAAGACAAACTCTTGTTCTCTTTCTTGCTTTGCGTCAGATTGATGGAGTTTAGAGGAACGCTCGACGACGAAGAATACCGATTCTTGCTCACCGGAGGTATTTCCCTCGACGAGAAACTTCCCGAGAAGCCTCACGTGGAATGGTTGAGTGATAAAGCATGGGGAGAAATCGTGCGATTGGGAGCTTTGGAGAAATTCAATGGCTTCGTGAAAGATTTCGTGGCTAAAATCAACGAGTATGAGCTACTCTACACTAGCACGATCCCGCATAAGGAGCCTTTACCAGAGCCTTACGACACCAGCTTTTCTCCTTTCCATAAGCTTATGTTGATGCGCTGCTTAAGACCTGATAAGCTGGTTCCGGCGATTCAAGATTACATCAAAGGCGAACTCGCAGAAAAGTTTATTGAACCGCCTCCATTCAACCTCGCTGAAGTATTCAAGGATTCAACAGCAGCTTCGCCACTTATCTTCGTGTTGTCGCCAGGATCTGATCCATTCACCTCTCTTTATAAGTTCGCAGAGTCCAAATCTAAGGAAGTTAAGGCGATTTCGCTGGGACAAGGACAGGGACCAAGCGCTGAGAGAGCAATTGATGAAGCGACAAAGACCGGCAACTGGGTGGTGCTTCAAAACTGCCATCTGGCTATTACATGGATGCCTACTCTAGAAAGAATTTGCGAGGGATTTAACGGAGAGCCCAAACCTCATCCTGAATTCCGTCTGTGGCTTACTTCGTACCCTTCGCCTGATTTCCCAGTCGCTATCTTACAAAACGGAGTCAAGATGACTAATGAGCCTCCAAAAGGTCTTCGAGCAAACCTTACACGTTCATATTTGACTGATCCGATCTCTGACAAGGCATTCTATGAGTCTTGCTCGCGACCTAAAGAATGGCAGAAACTTCTCTACGGACTGTGCTTCTTCCACGCCGTTATTCAAGAACGTAGGAAATTCGGTCCGCTTGGATGGAACATCCCTTATGAGTTCAACGAAAGCGATTTGCGTATCAGTGTGAGACAATTATGCATGTTCTTGAATGAATATCCAGACCAAGTGCCATTTGACGCACTTAAATACCTCACCGCAGAGTGTAACTACGGTGGAAGAGTCACCGATGACAAAGATCGTCGACTTATCGTGATTTTATTGAGCGACTACTACTGCAATGAGATGATCACTTACGACGATTATAAGTTTGCGCCTCTAGACTACTGCACGGCGCCAACCGACGGCGACTACGACGCTATTCTTGAATGGATTAAAACGAAGATTGACCTCAACCCAGCACCTGAAGTCTTCGGTTTACATACTAATGCTGATATTACTAAAGATTTGAATGAGACAGGCCTACTGCTCGGCTCTCTCCTGGCCTGTCAATCTCAGTCCGGCGACACGAAGACAGCTTCCTTGGAAGACGTGCTGAGCAAAGTCTGCCAGGCGATTCTTTCAGATTTCCCGAGACCTTACGATGTCGAAGCAACGATTGCCAAGTACCCAGTCAAATACGAAGAAAGCATGAACACTGTATTAACACAAGAAATCCAAAGGTACAATGGTTTGATCAGAGTCATTATCGAGTCGCTTGAGGACATTCAAAAAGCGTTGAAAGGTCTGATTCTCATGAGTCCAACGCTGGAAAAGACATCCCAGTCTCTTTTCAATGGTAAGGTTCCAGAACAGTGGATGGCAAAATCGTATCCAAGCTTGAAGCCATTGGGAGGATACATCAGTGACTTGAAGGCAAGGCTTGAATTCTTTAGATTATGGATCGAGGAAGGTCCACCAGCGACGTTCTGGATCTCCGGATTTTACTTCACACAGAGCTTCTTAACGGGAGTCTTGCAGAACTACGCCAGAAAGGAAACGATCGCTATTGATGAAATTGTCTTTGATTTCGAGGTACACACTCCTTTGAAAACGTTGCGTGCTTACTCATTTTTTTAAATTATAGATTCACGCTGATGAAAAGACCGAAAAGCCTGAGAACGGCGCTTACATCAACGGATTGTTCATCGAAGGCGCTAAATGGGACTACAACACGATGGAGTTAGCGGAGAGCGATCCTAAGGTAACTTTAGCCTCCTAACTCAAATTCTCATTGTAATTTAAGGTTTTGTTCGTGAAATGCCCGACGATTCTCCTGAAGCCTTGCAAGCACACAGACATTTCGAAATATCCAAATTACAACTCTCCAGTCTACAAAACTTCGGCAAGAAGAGGAGAACTGTCGACTACAGGTCACTCCACCAACTTCGTTATGTGGATCAGACTCCCATCGGGTCTTCCAGAAAAGCATTGGGTGAAAAGGGGAGTAGCGCTGCTTACTCAATTGAACGATTAATACTGCTCGACCAAATTCGACTCTGATTAATTTACTTGGACGTATCTTATGAAACAGGAAGAATTATAAGAAAAGAAAATTTATTACACAAAGAAAATGATTGTAAGTTTGCTTAGTTACAGAATTCATGCATTTATAATAGTCATACACAAACGTTTACATGAATAGTCTGTTGAATTTTTGTGCTTGATTTCTGTAATGAAAACTTTGAATATTTTGATGAAATTTTATCAAGTTAACTCAGCAAGAACCGAAGCCTTATGATTAGAGATAGTATCGTCGTCTCACCTGCAGTGAGATGCATAGTTCCTTTAACAATCTAAAAATAGTAGTTAAAATGGCTTTACCCTATATATCGTAGTCATTTAAGCCTGGCTGATTGATAGGGTTTAATTTGATTAAGGAAAAGTTTTTATTTTGTCAAATAAAACGCACTCACTGCAATGCAGCCAATACATTGGACACTTCTCCTTATTGTTTTGCTAGTGTTTCTTTATATCTATAGGCGGATCTATAGAATCCGCAACCGATGGACCACCAAGAAAAATCCATTGACTTCGGACGGGATACTCAACTCTCAACACCACTGGAACGAGAAAATATCGGATTTTCGGTACAGATGCTCTGTATGCCGGAAGAATGGAGGAGGATTCTGCGGGTCAATGATAATGCAGTGCACCATCTGTGGGATCGTCAAACACCAGCATTGCCATTCGGAAAGAGCGAAGCCTTGTAAGTCATTGCTATCTTCGGATTGTACTTCAAAGTTTTGCCATCTGTGGAAAGCGTCGATAGATAAATCCGTCCGCTGTGATCATTGCTCAAGACGCTGCTGGTCTAATGATTATAGCGTGCTTCAATGTCAGTGGTGTCAAAAAACTGTGCATCAAGATTGTTCCATGTAAAATATAAGGTTTTAAAACTCTTTCTAACTCACGTTTTCATCAGCAAAATTAATGAAATCTGTAGCTTTGGGCCATTAAGCGATGCTATCATCTTCCCAACTGAGATTCAGCTGGAACAGAAGCCTCTACCAGAGGATGGTCAAAACGTATTTGACTTTGATTTGAATTTTGAGTTCAGCAGTCCCAAAAAATGCCCGATAATTGCTATTGTCAATAAACGATCGGGAAGCTCGTCAGGAGAGGCAGTCTTATCCGAATTTTACAAGCATTTGAACCCGATACAAGTTATCGATTTAGTGGATGAAGGGTTTGAAAGGCTGAAACTTTTTAAAAAATTGCTTCCGAATATAAAAATAATAGTCGGCGGTAATTGCACTACTTGAAATTCGCGTATTTATTTTGTCCTTACTTTAGGAGGAGATGGGACGGTTGGAACCACCCTTGACTATATAAAAAAGGAAATGCAAGATGAGAATGCGCCATCCGAAATCAATGTGCCTGTCGCAGTGTTCCCATTAGGAACTGGAAACGATTTTAGCAGGGTGCTAGGCTGGGGAGATGGTACGGGCAAAGCAAAGGTACCAGAACAGATCAGCAAAGTGCTTTATTCAAGTGAAGAGGTTGTTCTTGATCGATGGTAAGTTGAGTTGTGCCGATGGAAGATGATTGATCTTTTTCTTAAGGCATGTGAATATCGAAAGGTTGGTGGATGGGAAATCAATCTCAATTCTGAGCAAAACGGCGAATAATTACATCGGTATTGGGGTTGACGCGAAAATCACTCAATCGTTTTACGATTTCCGTGACGCGTATCCTAACCTATGCAGGAATTTGGTATGGAATCTGTTAATTATGGCTGAAAACTAACGATTTTGCCTGCTAAGTTCTTCAATAAAGTGATGTATGCGGTCATTGGCATATTAAACTATTTCAAAATGGATACACCAAATATTCATAGGAAAGTTAACGTGTTTTGCGACGATAAGCAAATTCCTTTGAGACAGGCGGTAAATTTATGGAATATATAACAACAAACTAATTTTCTTTTAACAGAGAGGGATAGTGCTTCAGAATGTGTTAACTTGGAGCGGCGGCGTGAAAGAGCTATTCGCTGAAACAAGAAGAATGAAACGAGCCCTACGCTGCGGGGCTTTAATGGCTGGAAATGCCATCGATCCCAACAGATATACGTACGAAGATAATTTTGCAAGGCAAAGCGTGAGCGATGGGTTGATTGAAGGAGTGATCCTCACAAGTACGCTTCACATTGGAATGCTTCAGCTGAATATCGCACCTGGAGTTCCTTTATGCCAAGGAAGGTATAATTCCCTATTTTTACGGTAGATCGCTAAATCATTTTAATTCACAGCAAAATTGTGATCGATTGCTTTGATGACATCACGCTGCCGGTGCACGTGGACGGAGAGCCTGTTCAATGTCAAGGGCCGTTTAGAATTACAGTAGATCAGTGCCAAAAAACGTTGATGCTGGGTTTCAGAGGTCGAATTCGAACCGAAAAAGAATATAGCTTCTTGCCGAAACCTGTCGCGGAGCAGTTTTCAGCTCTAGACGCGTAACATAGAAAATTTTTATTTGAATTTCAAATTGTGTTAGTATGAAAGAGTTGCCTATATTACACTATGAACAATGACTGCAAGAATAAATTAACCCCAAAATGAAAAAGACTCTTCTGCTTCTATGTGTTTATATGATAGCACGATTTCAATCCAAGGATAACAAATAAGATTTCATGTATTTATGTATGATTGAGCTCTTAGATTATGTATTTACTATTCTGTTATTGAAAATACCTTAGCCAAACAGTAAATCACCCCTTAAAGGACATTGTAGTACCGATACTTTACCAAAACTTAAATTGATCTTCTTATTAGACGAAATATGATGAAATCTCCAGAATATCGTCCAAGTCCACTCGCATTGAAGCTGAAAAAAGGGAAATTTATGAAGTTTGCCTCAAGAGCAAACGATGTAAGGTCAACTTCAGCAACGGTTGCAAGAGAATATTAGATTCCTGTACTTTGAGAGTTCTTCCTGAATTGAAAAGTCAACAAAATTATTTCGATTAAACGAGCCAATCGTATCATTGAATCACTTCTTTGACCATTGAAACTTATTCTAGACGATTAAACACGATTGGCTTTTCTTATATCCATCCGAAACCCTTAACTTAATGTACCTTCATGAGTAATATTCACATTTTCAAGCCTCCTCACGAGAGCAATGTGATTTTTTTTTATTCCTTCGAAAACACTGGGCCAGTATTCATCAGAAGAATCACCCTATAAATAAGTCTGCAGCAAAAAATTATAATTCAATTCCAATTCTGAAAAAAATTTAAATCATGGGAAGAAGACCTGCGAGATGCTATAGATATTGGGGTGGTAAACCATACCCAAAGTCCAGATACTGCAGAGGTGTGCCTGACCCAAGAATCCGTATCTACGACGCCGGAAAGAAGAAGGCCGATGTCGAAGAATTCCCACTCTGCGTCCATTTGGTTTCTTTGGAAAAGGAGCAACTCAGCTCTGAAGCCCTCGAAGCCGGCCGTATTGCTGCCAACAAATTCATGATCAAATTCACCGGTAAGGACTCTTTCCATCTCAGATGCAGAGTTCATCCTTGGCACGTTCTCAGAATCAACAAAATGCTTTCCTGTGCCGGAGCTGATAGACTTCAAACTGGTATGAGAGGAGCCTTCGGAAAGCCATACGGAAAATGTGCCAGAGTCAAGATCAACCAGGTTTTGTACTCCATTAGAACTAAAGACCAATTCAAGGACAAGGCTATTGAGGCGCTCAGAAGATGCAGCATGAAATTCCCAGGCAGACAGAAAGTCGCCGTCAGTGTCAAGCACGGTTTCACTGAGACTCTTAGAAAGGACTACGAAAGATTGAAAGATGAAGGTGTCCTCAGACCTGCTGGATCTGTTCTCAATGTTCTCAAGAAACACGGACCTTTATCGAGACTTGGAATTTATTAGACCTGAACTATGGCTGAGTCAGATATTTGCCTAACTAGAGGATTAATCACTAAATCTATAACTATCAATATTATTCGTATCCGTACCCGTATTCTAATTCAGCACATTTCTACCCGCATGCTCAAAGAAACCTATAGAATAATTCAGAATCGCTATATTCATATACTCGCTGCTCCACATCATCTGTAAGAGTCTGTAATAATGAGAAATAAATTACTACATTGAGTGCTAATTTCGTTTCAAGGAGAAAATGCTATGGTTTGTTTAAAGGAGTTTATTAATTGAACTGAGTGCAAATAGTTAAATTTTTCCTAGGTTACGCGTTGCTTTTCAAAGAAAAAGAAACGCCTTTTTTGCTACGAATCTAACTTAATAATAGTTTGCTGCGCTGGTCAATCGCTAAAGTGATATTATAGCCTTGCCCTTCGACTTCTCGCTTTTGATTTAGCTGATTTGTCAATTGCTTGAGGTTCAGAGAGACGACTGGAGCTTTAGGTTTCGGCTTTTCGAATCTTTTTTCATATTCTGCAAATTTCTTGTTTTTAATTTGAGAATTGCTGCTTTTTCTTAAGAAATTAGAAGAGGAGTTTGATCCGGACTTGATTCCTCTGGCTGTCACTCCCTCAGGATGGAAGCGATTTGTGTTGCCGCCGTCTTCATAAGATTCATGGTAGTCTGCTTCGTTATCAGGGATCTGGTTCAGGACTTGGAGTAGATGAAAAATTAGCGAATTCTGAATATGAAATAATCCAGAATTACGGTATCTCCTAGACGGTGAATCATAAAGCATCATACGTGGGCTGCTTGCTGTGCTGGCTGCATGGAACGTGGTTGTAGAATTGCTATGAGTTGTGAGATGCGTCGATGGAGTGTCTAGAGAGCCAATTAATTCATGTTTATTCTCATGGATTTTACCAACACGAAGATTAGGATAGCCCTTCGCTGGAGTTCTGCCATCATACGAGCGAGCAGAATTTAACCGCGAGGCTTCCTGCTCATAAAGGTATCTCATTTCTAAAGTCGGAACCATTGTATTCAGTCGCTTTGCAGTATCGTCCTTGAATGCAACTTCAAAAAATTAATCCTTCAGAAGTTTCATTTCTGATTACCTGCTGCTAAATCAATAGATTTCGATTTGCTATGTGCGGGTGAATAAATCTTCTTAAGTGTAGGTGAAACTACTTCAGGATTGAAAACTTTCGTATGTCCTGAAATCGTATATAAGCTCGAATTTCGCATTCCGAGCACCTCATCAACCTTTTTAAAATTAATGACGCGTTCATCTGCGCAGTTGGACTTACGTAGCGAATGGTTGTTCTTTTTTTGAGTTCACCTGCAATGGTTCCGTGGAGAGGGTTATATGTAAGTGGGCTTAAATTGCGATTAGTGCTGTAGTTTTTTGTCTATCATTATTGTTTATCAGTAAGGGAAGCTATATTCGTTACCCATGGGTTGTCGAAACGGTCTGCTGTCACTGCACGCGGCCTTTGGACATAGCTATCTTTGGTGGAGAATGCCACGCTTTTGCCTCTGTGGTTGACCTAAGTTGATTCGATTGTGTGTTGTTGAATCGAATTTCGAAGATTACTCGTGTATCGTAAAATGGCGTTGGGTAGATGTCATGTGGATTCCTGAAACCTTCGTGAGTTAGAGAAGTTGGAGTATGGAAGGATACCTAAATTAGTAGCTCTCATTGTTTAGTGGTGATAGACACTAATAAATTGATGCGGACTCAGATAAAATATTAAATTATGTGAAAATTAGAATAAGTGTGAGCCTTTAGGATACTCATTCTATGATTAATAATTTTATACACTGCTTGCGTTAGAGAGCGCGATAATATACCTGGATTTTTGAGATTTTCAGCGATCACATAGAGATAAAACGTCACAACATTTGATGTTCTAAAGCCAGGACTCGAAAGTATCCGGTTGAATAAAGTTCCTTTCAATTTTTTTTTTTCCATGTTCGAAGATATTTAAGGAGTATTTTTTCATGATTATATTCATATGCTTTATCTAATATGATTTTCATTTTTTAGTGAATAACAGGCGTTTCAAATGTAATGAGATCACTCGTTCAGTAGTCTATATTGTGAAGAGTTGAAATAAATACACAAAAACATGTAGAGTAATACTTTTTTCTTTCTGAAGACGGAAACTAGCAAATTTAGCTGAAATATATCAGATACTTGCCGTTGGAGTCAATTATGAGGAATCTGTTTAAGGAAGAAATGTGGTTATTTTTGAAGTCAATATAATGAAGAATCCTCAGCACGGATAAATATTTCTCATTATAAATTCTGGTATTGATAGACGAACTAACTCTCTTCTCATTATTTAACATGCGATATAACTCACATACTAAATGTATTCACGCTTCTTCAAAACAAAGTAACACCAATCAACTTAGTTCGAAGTATTGTACCCAAAAATAGGTTGAAATCAGACTGCAATGCAATGAGATCAGAATTTCAATCTACCAACTCTGAAATTCCTCTCACTTAATCTAAATGAAATTTTCATGTGTGTACCAATTCTACTCTTTCTCTTCTAGACTTTTCCAAATCTATCAACCAATTGGTCCAATTAGCAACCCTCATTGATAATGAAGCCTACTGTCGTTATGCCAAAACCTTACTGTACTAAAGCAAGCACATCGAGAGGGTTGGGCTCTAAAAAAGAAAAACGTCAAGACTCTTCAAACTTCGCAATATCGACGCCGTTTCTTTCATTTAAATCATCACGCCGAGACTCGTCATATTCTGGAAGTCATTACCAAGAAATAGAGTATCTATCATTTATTAGAGTAAATTTGCAGAGATTTAATAAAGCTGCTTATCAAGGCTCAAATAAATCTAACAAGACAGGAATCAAATTACAAAAATGGTATTTCATTTGCAAGAAGTATTAGTGTTCCTAATGCCATTCATTCGTGTAGTCCAAGAGAGACGCTAAGAAGAAGGGTGAAGGTGAAGAAGGTGCCGCTGAGAAGCAAGAAACCCAACTTGGTCCTCAATTAGCCGAGGGTGAACTTTGCTTCGGTGTTGCTCACATCCTTGCCACCTGGAATGATACCTTCATTCACGTCACTGATCTCAGTGGTAGAGAAACCCTCGTTAGAGTTACTGGTGAGGACCTGCCTTTCCTGTACATGATTTCTGAGCAATTTTCTAAATAGGTGGTATGAAAGTCAAGGCTGACAGAGAAGAGTCTTCTCCTTATGCTGGTAAAGCTTATTCCCTTTGGCGCAATGTGTTAAATCATTGAAAATAGCTATGTTGGCTGCTATTGACGTCGTCAAAAGATTGAAAGAATTGAAAATCAATGCTCTCCACGTTAAGCTAAGAGCAAGAGGAGGTAACATATTTCAAGGAAATCGTGGTGTTAAACCGCATTTTTCGCCTAGGTGTTGACACCAAGACTCCAGGTCCTGGCGCCCAAGCTGCTTTGAGAGCTCTTGCTAGATTTGGTAAAGATAGTGCTGAAGCAAATCATCTAATTTTTGCTATTAGGAATGAAAATTGGTAGAATTGAAGACGTTACTCCAATCCCAACCGATTCTACAAGAATGAAAGGTGGTAGAAGAGGTAGAAGATTGTAAGTGGAGTGCCAAAGAGCATACACATGCAGAAGAAAGAATCTGGCTGCAATAGAAGGTTCTTCAATCAGCAGGAGTCACATGATCTCATTGACTATATAAATTGTGTCCAGATTCGATCGTTCTTCAAATGTTTTTTCTTTAATCGTATTTGCATTCCTATCCTGTTTGAGAGCAGAAGCTGAAAATTCTTGAAGCAAAAATAAAAGGAAACTTGAGTTTTTTAGTGTTTTAGTATGATAAATTCGCTCTAGATAATTAAAAAATACAAGATTTCATATGTGTTCCCATGGGATCACATGGTTTTACACCTTTTTCCAAGCTCTAACAAGCACTCTCTTTCCGACGAAAAGAAGGTTTGTGTTGTCTTTCTTAAGAAGTTTTAAGCTTACAATCCAATAATCATATTTACAATTTCAATGAATAATGCTGACAATTCATTTGATATCGAATAATTGTTAATTACCGCCCTCTAAAATGGAGGAAAAAACTCTCATATTTGCGGGTGACCAAGCAAGACATGATAAAATGACTAGTTCCAACTTGTGCCGTTCGGATCAAATTTATAAGGAGATGCACTTAGTGAAGTGTTGTTCCCCACAAGCAATTTGCCATTCGTAATAACGACTCTTTTCGTCAAGGGGCTTTTGCTTCTAAACGTCCCGTTTCCTGTATTCAAATAACCTGCTTCATTCGCTGCATTCGTCTTTATTTTCTCTTTCAAAATGGATCGCAGTTTCGAATTACTCGTCCTTTCCGTGCTTGCGCTTTGCCGCTCGTGGCTCTGCAGCCTACTGGAGGACAGAGGTCTCTTCCATTTGTTTTTCATCATTGTAGAATCGATTCCTGCTTCATCAGTACTCTCGTCCATTTGCGAATCTCTATCTGTAAACAATCGTCTAGTGTTTAAGTTCGAGCGAGCTGACAGCTGCTGCGTCGACTCTACATTCCCATCTGTTAGTTTTATTTCCGATAATAGCTCGCTATCTTCATTATCGGTTCTCAGCCGCTCTAAATTTATTGATTCTTTCAAAGGAAACGATATTTCAGTATTCAACGTATTTTTCGTACGGATCGCATTGATGGCGAAATGGACAGCTAAATTGACCTCCTTCTCGTTAATAAATACATCGAGCAAATCCTGCTGAGATATATTATTCTCAGGTGAATTCGAGCTGTGATTTAACGGCGAAGCTGCTTCCGTTAGCATATCTTTTATCGCTCTTTCGATGCATTTTGTGAGTTGCTTTCTGAGATTCGCGAACTGACTCGGCGAAAATTCTTCACGGTCATCAAACACGCTGCGAGAGACATTCCTCAGACCATCTTCAACAAGATTCGCTTGGTTTGCCTTCCCACTCACGCCTTGAGCTTTCTGGATCGCTTTGGCTTTCTCAAGAACGCAATGGATAGTTTCTAAGAGATTAAATTGCGGTTTCAATCTATTTTCGAGTATCCCTTGCAAGGCTCTTGTGATGCTTTGCTCGCTGAGCCCATTTCGGTGTTGGTATCGACTCGAATCGCTTTGCATAGAAAGATCGATTTTATCTTTATTCTCAGGAGTGCGGGATGTATTATAGCCTTTTGTATTCACTCTTAAGTTATAACTGGGTTTAACTCCTGCTCTTCCCGCTGGAGAATTATCTGCTTGCGTCCTGTAGAAGCTTCTTGTTGTTTCAGGTTTCCCTTCTGAATATTCATTTCCATTGCTCGTAATCTCTGTTTGATCAGGGTAGCCTGAGCTATCGGCCCCTTCTAAATCATTCACAGCTCGGTTAACGTCTTCGATTTTCGCCATAATTATCTGCTTGTTTTCATTGTAAAACAGCTTAGCAAGCTCCTTGTGCATTCTGTTCTTTCTTCCAACGCTCATCGCTAATTCCTTCTCGGCTTTGAGATCTGTTGATAGCTCTACGATCTTTTTTCGTAGCACTCGGTTTTCTTCTTCGAACTTATGAGCTACAGCTAGCATATTGTCCACTTCGTCTTCAAAAACCTTCAAAAGTTTTCTCAAATGGCTATTTTCCACTTCAACGCGAGATTGTGAGCGCTTCTCAAGCTCAAGTTTATAACGATTCATATCTGCACTGATTTCCTGAACGATCCCGCGATAGGCGATTAAGAAATTTTTCTTCTGCTTTTCGAGGAGCTGTTTCATTTGATTATCCATTAATCCTACTGAATCATTGAGCTGATTGCTGAGGGAAGAGATAGTGTGAGTTTTGTTGGAACGATAAGTACTTGATTTCGAGAGCTGAGTATTTAAGGCTGGTATTGGAGGATTGCGGAATATTTTGCTGCCACGAGTCGAAGTATTCCGCGAATTTTCTGAGTTGAGCTTCAGAACCGGTGGTTTGGTCTGTGAATCGCTTAAAGGCGATTTCTGCTGCAGCATATCGAGACCCAAAAGCGATTTGGGTCTTACGTTAGGACTCTCAGGATCATCCATTGAGCAAATAAATTTTAAAAGCAATACCAGTATAAGTAATACCATCGAATTAAAAGATCTTGAGCAAGTTTTTGATCAGGAAACGAATTTCTCAATGCTAGAGCGTGAGAGAGAAGCTTCATTAGCTTGCATGTGCTTTTCTCAGCTCGGTGCTGTCTCTTTTTTTTATCGCATTATCATTCGTTGATGCTACATAATGTAAATTGCCATTATGGTCATCTATCTTTGGTTTCTAATGAGGAAATGTGAGAGAAAAAAGACACTTTGTGCGAACATGATATGCTGCGAATGAATATTGCAGACATTCTCTTGAAATATTTTTATATCATTTGTCATGAGGAGCACTGATACTGAAACTAATGCGTTTAGTTAATTAAGAGCAATCGACAACGTGATGTTTTAAATTTTTTTCTAAACTTTCGTAATTTAACAAATCTAACTTAAATAAATTTTACATGTCTGTTTCAAAGTTTAAGTCAGGCCCTGCTTTTTCGATGGGCACTGGGCGTCGAAGTACAACGAAGATATATTACCAGTACATCTGACAATAATAATCAATAGGTGGAAGCCAAATGTCACTTAATCCCGGCCCTGGCTCATACAATCCAACGTTCTCTACCAATCAAAAGAAACCTTCTTGGAGGTAAGACCAGATATGCAACTCATTTAACACTAACACTTGCCTCAGATTGGGCACTGCTCCTCAGAGGTCCACCTTCTCAAAGAATGACACTCCTGGACCTGGCTCTTACGAACTTAACATCAGATTTGTAAGCATAAATCCTAATTTTCATCTCCAATTCTCAAACTCGACGAAACAATAGAAAGAGGGCCCTAAGTATCATTTCGGAGGCAAAAATTACAATCAATTTTCAGATACTACCCCCGGTCCTGGCGCATACAACACTGATGTATCGAATATCAAAGCCACAGAAAAACGTCCTCCCAGTTTTACGTACCAAAATGAATGAAAGTGAAGCACTGATAGTTTATTCTGGTTAGAATGAGACCAAAAACAGCAGAATTAAATGGAGCAGAAAGAGTCCCAGGTCCTGGTGCATATGATCAATCGTCTCGCATCCAGAATATTGGGATTACTGGAGGGAAGATCGGAAAGTCGAGCAGAGATGATTTGTATAAGGGAGATAAGTTCACTCCTGGTCCAGGAGCTTACAACCTTCGACCTCATAGCGCGACATCAGGTCCGAGATACGGGTAATTTGACTCTTTGATTTGAGGGTTAGTAATGTTAACAACGCTAGTTTCGGAACTGCGAAGAAAGGGCTGCTTTCAGAAACGGCGAAGACGAACCCAGGCCCTGGTGCTTATTCATTGAAAAGCGAATTTGAATACTCTGGAGGTGGAACCACCTTGCTTCCTAAAAGACCTTCGAGCGGCACATTCGGTGGACCAGGACCAGGCGCTTATAATATAAAAGATTGGGACAAACAGCACTTTCCTGCTTGGCGTATCGGAACAGCCTCTCGTGATGGTATCTCAGGCAAGTCAGAGGCTCCAGGTCCTGGAACTTATGATCCATCGACTGTAAATAAAACTAAGGGTCCAACCTTCGTGTAAACACAACTTAACTCGACCAATTTGTGTATTTACCGGCTTTGCTGTTAGTATTGGAACTTCTGTGCGAAAGCCTCTTTCACAAACTGGTGATGGCCCTGGACCAGGTGCATATGAATCTAGAGATGTTGGTCATCAGCCTCCTAAAGTAAAATGTCGACATAGTTGAATTTCGTTTCAATAGTATCGTTGTTAGTTTACTATGGTGAGCAGAAAAGAAGATTATATTAAGGCGAAACTGGACAAGAGCACACCAGGCCCAGGAGCATACACACCCTCAATCGATTATACTAATCATCGGCCAGCCACTGCTGGGTAATATTCCTCTCTATACGCTGTGAGACTAATGAGAATTCAGAATTGGCACGGAACAGAGACAGGGTCTCTATCAGATAAATCAAGGTCCTGGTCCAGGATACTACAACATTGGTGGAAAGCCAGATGGACCGAAATGGGGGTATGATACATATACAAAAAGCATTGGTTAAAATTATTTTAATCACGCTAGATTCGGAACTGAACTGCGCAGAGACAGGCCGAAGAGTGGAGGAGAACCAGGTCCTGGAACCTATGAGATTCCTACGACCATCGGCGATCTGCCAAAGTATGTTTATGGAAACGCACCATTGAAGATCACGCAATAGTCATGCTAATATGGTTTTAATATCGAATTGTAAAAACACTAGCAAATTGATAATCAGTTGTTGATGCATTCCTTTTCACTGAGAGCTTGTTGATTTCTTCATACTTTAACCGAATTTATTCGAGGATTTGCTAATATTGCTATTACTTTTGCTCTTCTTAAAATAACACGAAATATGCTTTGAGGGACCTAGGCCTTACTATGGTGCTCTGTAATAATAGAGATTTGTAGGTCTTGGCAATCATTTCTGTAAAGGTGAATCAATTCATATTTAACAACGAATTTTCGATTACAAACGAGAGCTTTCGGAAATACGTTAAAATTTATGTAGCTTCCTGATACCCTCTTTAATTATTAAAATCTACTTTCTCAGCTTAGATCTCTAAGAATTTGATCAAATCATCAATGTATGGTAGTTCTTTTCCAATCGTAAAACTGTAGTGTCCCAATTTATAGGACCTGATCGTTTTGTTGGCTCTCTTCAAATCTTTGTTCAATTGGGCTACATCGGCTGGGTCTGCAACCAGATCTTCTGTACCGGTGAAGAG
>ENA-UOTX01000807-UOTX01000807.1-compost-metagenome-genome-assembly--contig:-NODE-807-length-29518-cov-10.040759_pt1 | contig 29518 bp, 23 predicted proteins | sample MGYA00238143_ERZ746982 | MGnify/ENA primary metagenome ERZ746982 (study PRJEB28758, sample SAMN06268862) | compost metagenome | isolation source: single cell | place: USA: California, Emeryville, Joint... | reverse complement strand
AACAAACAAAAGAAGACGTTTATGGAGTAACCAAAAGCGTCATTAATTTATTTCGAGCCACAGTCATCCGTAATCTCTCTCTCTCAACGCACAGTCCTTATTTAAAGGCTATCACACATCTAGTAACTCAATGCTCATACGATTACATGCATAAGTTGAGTCATCTTGAATATAACAGCGATGAGTACATCGCCGAGAGAAACAAAGTACCTTGCTCGCACTTCTCGTCCTCTTAACTCACACGGTCAGGTTCACACTATTTGTGCCAAAAGAGTGCTACATTTAAGCGAGGTCAACCGAGGCGTGTACCTGAAATTAGGCCAGTACATCGGGAACTTAGAGCGCATCATGCCCAGAGAATGGACTGATGTATTAAAGGTGCTACAGGATAGCGGCCCTCATGTTTCATTTGAAGAAATCCGAATTGTCGTTGACCATGATCAAAAGAAACCCCTCGAAGAAGTTTTTGAGAGCTTCGAAAAAATCCCGATAGCCGCAGCCTCGCTTGCTCAGGTCCACAAGGCCAAGCTAAGAGTATCGCATTACTAAAACGTCCTACTATTGATAATCTTTGTTTGGGTGTACACTTTAGGATGGGCCAGAAGTTGCCGTGAAGTTACAGTTCCCTTTCCTTCGAACTCAAATTCCGATGGATTTGTTCGCTATCAAATACATCACTATATTTGTAAACAAGCTTCTACTTTGGAATGAATATATGAACCTCGATTTGGTCAGAAACTTTGAGATTTTTCAAGGTTCGTTGTTGACAGTAAAGAGCGATTTCATGGCTTTTGTGACTTACAAAATTAGGAGTTAGATTTCTGTCAAGAGGTTGAAAACGCCGAAAAGACTCGAGAGCTATTTAAGCACAATCCTCAAGTTAAGATCCCAAAGAATTTCATTGAATATAGCAATGGAAGAATGATTGTGCAAGAGTTTGTGCATGGACCTAAGGTAATTTTCTCGTTTCTGAACAAACTATCGTGCAATCTGCGCGGTGTTTAGATCAATGACCCAGAAGGTATCAGGAAAATAGGACTAGACCCTGTGGAAGTAGCAAAGCTACTTTGTGATACGTTCGCAGATATGATATTCAAATACGGACATATTCATTGTGATGCGCATCCAGGCAATATTTTCGTCCAACCACACGAGGGCGATCCAGTAAATGTTAGCCAAAAATCGTAATAATAATGCATTGAAATAGAAAAAAGCTGATCTCGTGCTACTTGACCACGGATTCTATCGAAAATTACCGCAAGACTTCAGGCTGAAATTCTCAAAGCTTTGGATTTCGTTGATGAATTTTGATTATAAGACCGTGAGAAGTCTCTCTGACGAACTGGGAATTGGCGAATTCTATCCGTAAACTCCTTGAAAAATGAAGCCTTGAATTGCTCTGTTAGATACCTTTCTCTGGTGCTGTTGTTCAGAACTATGGGAAGCACGAAACGGTTAGGAGCGTCAATCAATAAAGTAATATTCGATCTTTGATTTATTTAAGATGAAATGAATAATTGCAATTGTAGGAAGAAAGAAAATATTTACGAGAAAAAGACATGCTAAATCTCGAAAACGTGAACCGGTTTATGAATTCACTGCCACCTGATATGCTTTTCATTATTCGTGCTTCAAATTTAATCGGCATTCATAACGGCACGCTTGGAGGATCGACGAGATATCGGCTGATTCGGTGGTCTGAACTCGCGTTTGAAAACGTGTATCCGAATTTATTTTCGCGAATATGGGCAAAAATCAGGTTTATGGTCAAGATTTTCTTCCTTGAGCGTTTCCCTTCACTTTTCCGGATGCTCTATACCATAGAGCCCGACACTTGAGAGCTATCTAAGACAGAAAGTAATTTGAATGTTATTGAGAGCAGAATATTGTACATGCATACTAATGTGATAAACCGGCATCAAGAAGACCTGATTTCTTGTTTAGAAACTCAACTTTTACATTGTAAATTGAAAATAAACTGCCGCGACAAAGAGCAAGGCTCTTTATGAAATATTAGACTATTGTGGATCAACTTCTTTAAAACAGGAGCAGTGGTATCAAGGTATTTTTTATTCAATCCGAACGTTTTAGTATCGCAGTTATTGTATGGCTGAAAATTGCAAAGCAAAATAAATTAATGATGAAAATTACCTGGAAAAGAAACAAACAAGCAAACCAAAGCAATTAGATTAATAGCAATTACTCAAATGAGCCATAAATAAAAAAGCGTAGTATTAAATTAGCAATTTTTTCTATCAGTTGAGATCTTTTTCGATCAGATCTCATCAGGGAAAACAAAAAAAGTTATAACCATATAGCAATACTCACGGCTGTGTGGTGCGTCCATGGTCTTCAAGCTAATGAAAAAAATCTGTATTGAAACTCAACACCTGAGTTATTAGTTTACCTGTAATGATGTTCAGTCTCCGTTAGCAACGAAAGACCAGCCAAAGATCTTGTCTTTTGAGGTTCTTTCATCTAGCATCTCCTCGAATACATGCGTTCCTGTCAGATTAAGCGGTGTCTTTCTTTCAGGAACCGGAGGCTTCAATTTCCTAAACAGTAAAAACTCTTAAACATCTATCACGAATTCCAACTATTACTTCTGTTCGACATCCGACCAGTCTATTCCATTAAAAAATGAGTGGGATTTTATTTCTTCTGCACCGCCAGGACCAGAGCCTAATCTTTTTGCAGGACTTCTCTGCAAAAGCTATCGTTAAAACAAAGAATAATTAGCCTTTAACTTCAAATAGAAAAACATACCCCCTTTAATAACGATTTGGCTTCAGGACTCAAATGCGCTGGTATCTTCAATGGTGCTTTTTCGATGTTTTGAAAGAGCATTTCTCTAATGATTCAATAAGGAGTCAGATTAACTTATCTAATTAAAGCTGTTGCCTGTTATTGACATAATAAGGAGGTGTTCCGACCACCATTTCATAGAACACTACCCCCAACAAATACCAATCAACTGCTTTTCCATGTCCCGCTCTCTTCAGCATTTCTGGAGCGAGATAAGCAACTGACCCACAGAAGGACCTGGCTCCTTGTGCGGCCTCGTAGACGCCTTCCTTCGACAAGCCAAAGTCCGTAATCATAACATGCCCTTCAGCATCCAGAACAATATTATCCGGCTTTAAATCCCTGAAAATGATATCCCTCTTATGCAAGTCTTCTAAAGCCAGGACTAACTCAGCTAGATATATCCGAGCTCGGTCTTCACTAAACCTAGACAATCCCGAAACCCAATATTCTATCTTATTAAATTGGATTTTTTACCTTCTTTCGCGCTTTAAATGGTCTCCAAGATCACCGCCAGGACAATAATCAAGTATTAAGAATAATTTATCTGCGGTTTGGAAAGCGTAATGCAATTTAATAATGAACGGATGCTTTGTAGAGCACAACACATTTCTCTCGGTCAAGGCATATTTGAGAAGATTATGTCCTATTCATGGAATTAACTGTTGTTGAGAAGTTGAAATTTGTATTTACTGAGGACTTTTGATTTGTGGATAGTTTTCATTGCAAATAGCTCCTTCGTGTCTTTCTTCTCAACGAGATATACTTCACCAAAACTACCCTTCCCAAGCATGTTGTACACTGTAAAACTTTCAGGACCGATTTTCGTTTCGAGAAGCGGTATGCTCGTTTGGTGTTCGGTTTCAATCCGCGTGTGAGTTGCGGTTGAAAATTTCGTTTCGTTTGGATTTGAAATCTTACGCCTGCTGCCTCTCTCGCAGAAATGTATCTACAAAAAATTAAAATTAAATCAAGCAAAAAGGCCATCAACAGCTCACGATACCTTAGCTTCAACGTCAAGATTCTCGGTGGACATCGGCTGAAAATGAGAATCCATATGCTTTGACGTTTTTTCATTACTGTTGCTATAGAGCTGAATCTTCGGGTTGTAACCGCGTGAAGGTTGTAGCCTCTCCGAATATAGCATGAAAACTTGCTTAATCTCGTCTTTTTCTGCCAACTCAAATGCTGTTTTATTGTCATTGTTCTTCTTCGTGACGTCAATGCCCCGTTTTTGTAAGAGCAGCTCAACGATACTCTTATACCCTGCATTATGTTAATTTTCAAGCAAATTAGATTTCAAAGCTTTACCGTAATGAGTAGCATAATGCAGAGGCGTGTTGTGATATACATCCGCAGCATTAATATTAGCCCCACAATCGATAAGGAATTTTGCGATTGTTCTGTCTCCTTTTTCGCAAGTGACTAGAAGTGGTGTGGATTTTGTTTTATTCTCGATTTCGAGATCTGCATCGTTCAAAATCAAGAGTTTAACCATCGAAACGTTTCCATTCAAACAAGCAAAATGCAGAGGTGACCATCCTTGCTCGCCTTTTGCATTTATATCTGCCATGAGCTGCCCTTTTGACTTTTCAAGCAATTCTTCGCATGCTTCTAAATCTCCATACTTTACTGCAGCCAAAAAGATTTTGTTGATCTTATTTCGAATCTCCGCCCTGGTTTTATCTCTTAAAAATCTAAAAAAATTAAGTATATTACAGCTGCTCTTGTTGAGCAGGGTCGAGGAGCTTGCGATTCATGGTAGAAGTGATCTCATTGCTTGTTGTTTCGGTCGGAAGGTAAATTTTATCTTGAGTTAAATCGATTTTAGGGTGTATGGTGGAATTAAAATGAGAATACCTCGTTTATACTCCTTAAGATGTGTTCTATCGCTTACCCAGCCAGGCCGTGTGTTTGTATTTGAGCATGGAAGTTTAATCGATTTGGTAATCTTTGAAATAGGTATTCTGTGCGAAACGAATGATCCTGGTGAATGAAATTCTGCAGTTGAACCCATTGTCTGCAAAAAGGACTCAGTATCAGCACCATTGAGCTCAAAATCCTGCTTGTTGGAGGTTTTATTAGGAATTAGGTCTCCAGGGAAGAGCTGTTTGGCTGTATCAATGGGCGTTTTCTGGTTGCGAAAGGCAGAGTTTAAGGCAATGCCATTGGTCGCTGCTAATCCAAAGAGAACGCTTTTAGAAAACTTCGGTACGAGATGGAAATAATTACTTTGCTTGGAAATTGATGGGGTTTCTCTTTGGATTGGGTCTCTTGAAGAGAGAGGAGATAGAAAATTCCTCGTATTGATCGTTTTGGAGGCTGGCGATGTGAAATTTGTGGTATATACTTGATTGTCCTTAGATTGAGGGGTCGTTCGATCAACATGTTGGAGATTCGGAGAAAATTTCGCTCCTGAGTTTGTCGGAGTATGAGGATTTTTAGAGAGCATTCGGTCGTTTTCCTCTTTATTGTCTTCTGGAACCTTTTCTTTGGTTTTTCTATGAGAGAAAATTCCCAGCATTGAAATGAGTTTTGCGTTCTTTAACTTTGATTGGGAGTTAATATTTGATGATAATAAAGATAAATTAGTTTATGCAAAAAATAAGAAATATTATTATGTGATTGCTGCAGAGGTTCCTTGCTTTATCGAGTATTAAAGGTTTATTCAGAATGGGGTACTCAAAAAAAAATTAGACAGGACAGTGCTTTGAGCAGGGTTCTTTAAGAGGTAAATTAATTTAAGTGATAGTGTACTATTGCTCACCAAAAACTATCAATAATAATTAACACGGGTTCTTGCTTTGCATAAAATTCATATCTTGTTCTTAAAAATTTCGGGATGCCATTTCTGAAGCAAGTCTCATATAAACTCGGGAAACTACTCGGAATTTTCAACTTAAGAGTAGACTGGTGGCAATCGTAATCTTCCTCATAGCTAAAACGTTATTTTACAAGACGTTGGACCTCGTTCGTTTCCTAACAGTAGAATATAACAATGTTTCTTAGGCTAAGCTCTGTGACTATATTTTGAGAGTAATTATTAACTCATGATGAAATTTCCGTATAGGATTTTTATTAAAAACGCAAACAAAAATTCACACTATGACTAGCTACCCTAAAATTGTGTACATAGAAAAGTTATTTTCTCTACCTTTCTCTTATGAGTAACCTTTGTCATTCTGGGATTCCCATGCACGTTTCATTCATTGCGAATACGAATTATCAGTACTCATTGTCGACCACACCCTAGCAAAATTAATTAAGATCTTATAAAACTAAAGTTCATTTACCTTAGTGCTAAGCGACTTGGTAGAATCGCTTCCTTGTTCGGAAGTCTTAAGGTCCGAGAATCTGCTCGTCCCATTGCTTCTTTTCGGTATGCTGGTCACATCAATCGATGTTCCCGCTAGCGGCATGCTGTATGACATCATCGGAGCACCACCGAAAGACAGTGGCAACTGCATCATTTGCATCATCTGCGTTTGAGTCATCATTGGAGGCTGCTGTGGGGTGTATTGCGGCTGAGTATTCATGTACATGGGTGTGAATGTGTTTGCGTTTGTGGGTAGTATCTGAATGGGTTGTTGGGTTGGATTACTGGTAGTAGTGCTTGTCGAATAGGAGCTTTGTTGATATGGAGCTCTTGGGTTGTATTGGCTACGTTGGAAGGTTCCTCTGTTGTGGTATTCATTGGAAGTATGATGTGGAATCCTATTAGAGGAGTCATCTCGGCGTGACGGACCGTCTTTTTCATAATCATGGAAGTCTTTCACATTCTCATTCAGATGGCTCTTATCGTATCTTCTCATCTGATCTCTGAACCGTCTATCACGCACGAGACCATAGAGGTCTTCGGGGACCTTCTGATGGTTATCTATGAGCATTTTGACAAGGTCTTTGGCGAATCTACCATCTTCTTCGGTGAAAAACGTAAATGAGGTTCCGGTTGCGCCACCACGTCCAGTACGACCAACTCTGTGGACATACTCTTCCATTTGAGTTGGAAAATCGTAGTTTATCACAAAGCGAATATCTTTCACGTCGAGGCCTCTCGCGGCAAGGTTCGTCGCAACAAGGATCGGTACTCGCTGGTCTTTGAACAAACTCATGATTTTGTCTCTATCCTTTTGTGATTTGTCTCCATGGATCGAAACCGATCGGAAACCTTCGTTTTGAAGCGAGCGGGAGACCCAATCCGATGTTTTCTTCGTTTGACAGAAGACCAATATCTTGCTTCCGTCGTAAATTCCCCGAATCAGTCGGAGCAACTTATCGTATTTTTCCTTAGGTGGAACGACCTTGACGAGCTGACTAACTGCTTTGTTGACAGCAAGATCGTCGTTTCCAACAACAATGTGAACGGGTTTCTCCTTGCAGAGGTCTTCAGCGAGCCTTCTAATCTCTTGAGGCCAAGTCGCTGACCACAGGAGGGTTTGTCTGTCTTTTCGAACGTACTGCACGATTTTTTCAATCTGAGGCACGAAACCCATATCAAGCATTCTATCAGCCTCGTCAATGACGAGATAAGACACTCTCTTGAGATTCGTATCGCCTGATTCGAGGAAGTCAATCAGACGACCTGGCGTCGCAATGACTAACTCGCATCCGCTGCGGAGATCTTTCTTCTGAGGGTATTTTTCTGCGCCTCCGTAGATGCAGGTCGCTCTCAGATTCGCAGTCCTTGCAAAAGGCTTGAATTCCTCGTAGATTTGCATCGCTAACTCTCTTGTTGGTGCCAATACCAATCCAATTGGACCATCTCCTCTCTAATGGTAAAAATTAAAACTAAGGTCAATAAACAGTCGACATACTCTGAGTGGTTCTTGGGCTTTCATATGCACTATACCAGGAAGCAGGAAACCTATCGTTTTCCCAGACCCGGTCTGCGCGATTCCAATAAGATCGTGTCCTTTGAGCACGATCGGCCATCCTTGAGACTGAATGGCGGTAGGTTTCGCAAAACCTTTTGTTTTGAGTACATCAAGGATGTACGAAGGGAAGGAAGACTCTTCGAAGGTAGTGATCGGGTTTGGAGCATACTCCGATTTCACAGTAATCCTGACGCTGTCTCTAAAGGCTTTCACGTCTTCTGGATGTCTTGATTTGACATTGTCACTTTCCTATAAGCATGGATGTTAAGCGGCTGCTGTGTAGCGTTTGTTACCTTGTAGAAGTTTTTCTCAACCTTGACAAGCGAATCATTGGATTCTGAGACTAAACTCTTCGAAAAGCCATTGTATTGGTAGTTGGCTCCACTGCTGAAGCTGAAACCAGTAGACCTGTGGCCGTCTTTCCTATCGTCCTTCCGGTCGAACTCTGAACATAAGGACATGAAGAATAATGAGAAACTTACTAGAATCGCGGCGGTCTTCGCGGTCATAGCCTTTCTTGTCACGTGAATCGTCTCTGCGCCAATGGCTACTATAAAGAAGAGGTTAAGTATAAGGTGGAATCATGTGAATCTACTTGCTGTAGTGAGAGTTTTCAGAGTAGTGCTTCATTTCCATATTCCCAACCAAAAAGTATTTAAATTCTAAAGCTATTTTAATTTTTCTGCTACTTAAAGTGAGCTGCTACTGTCAAAAAATTTGAGCGCCGTGAATTATTTCTGAGAGTTAAAACCCTACTAAATTTACAGAAGTCAAAATTTGACATTCCAGAAATTGATATCAGTCCGCGCTGGCTAAAATAAATGTAAGCAGTGGATTTGCATTCTGGTCGGTGTAAATAGGCGGAACCCTTGTGTTTTACTCTGGAGTGCCTCAAATCCAATTAGAAGCTTATCGAATCCCGAATAATGAAGCTATTTGGGAATTCAGCACAATCTATAAAACGAATTACGTCAAGGTTGAATTAGCAAGGAATAGTTTGGTCATTAAGAGTGCGTTGAAGGACAAAGAAGTTTATGTAGCGCCCTATTGGTCCAATCTTTAAGAACTTAATGAATATTTTCAAAAATTTTCTTTCACTTTGCTGCGAAAACATGAAAATATCTAGCCATGTGATTCCGCGATGTGAAGGGCGAAAGTTTAGATTAGTATTTGAAGAAACATGAAAAAAAATTTAATGCATTGACTAATTATTTTCCAAAAGAACATTACAAATTGCCTGCATATGATTTAGTAATTGGGTTGGTCAGCATCCGGTATGGTATAAAAGGCCAATTTTTTGTGTTGACCCTTTTTGTTGTCAGAAACACGTTTTGATTTATGTCAAAATAATACCGTATCAAATTCATAAGACCAGAATTATATTAACACGATTGTGAATGTACTAAGTCTTCACCTTATAAGCCCATGCTGATTACAGATAATCTTAGAAAACATAATAAATAACAACGAGAGGGGACAAATTTCTATTAACTCATATGATTCAAACCACATTCATCGCCCGCTCAACCGACGGCCTTCTCCTATCAGAAAATTACGATAAAAATACCTCGGACCTCCTCATGGCAAAACGAAAAATAAAAATGTTCTTGAAAACAGGAAATTTCAAATACGAAACCTCTGATATAAGAAGCATCGACGTCGACAATTTTGTCCTTTAGTAATTCCATGGGTCTTCAGCAAATCAGTTAACATCTCTATCAAATAGTTTAAAGAGCTACAATGGTGTGTTATACATGAGCTTGTGCGACAAACGCTATCCCATTAAGCTCGCTAATTCGTACCTTAATGATCTTTACATGGGTTTCCAAGAGGTAATGTTTTAAAATTTGACTTCATTAATTTAGCCATTTTCGAATAATTCAGGAACTTAAGAGTCAATTCGGCACTCAAGGAGTTGATTACCGGTCTAAGATCGAACTGATTGAAGAGCCTTATTATTTCTTGAGATTCGGTAGTGAATTGTGTAGTCTATAGCGCCCTTATCTCAATTTGGAATAGATAAGTTTATTAATAAGCTCAGAATGGAGTATCAAAATACAAGCTCCGAAGGCAATATAGAGCGGCTAAAGAGTGAATTGCTTAATATTCACACTGTGATGAAAGATAATATAGACCTGATTCTGAGTAGAGGACAAAATTTAGAAGGTAATATCAACTAAATGAAATCAATACATCTCTAACTAATATGGATAGAAATGGTCCAGAGAGCTAGCGCCCTTAAAAATGCTTCAGCTGATGTAATGTCATATTTTTTGGAACGAGTTTCTTATGAATTGTTTTTGTAGTTTAAGAAGAAATCGATGAAGTTGGAATGGAATCTCTGGTTGAGGAAACATCTAGTGTTTCTGATTGCCATTGTGGTTGTTTTCTTCTATCTCTCATGGAAATTTATTTAGTTAGTGACAGATTCTTAGATTGTATATGTATGTAATTAAATGTTAGTTACTGTTTTCTTCTTTGTTTGAGTACTAAGCAAAACTTTATGTGTGTAATGTTATGACTCTGGCCTTTTTTAATGTATCAGTGTACGATTAGTAAGTCACTTGAATTTGATTAAGCACTTCTAATGCCAGTATTGAAGTTTGTTCTCTTTCGAAGAATTTTAGCAATAATTTTCAAAATTTTTGTCTCAGCACATTGCAGAGTCTTAACTCGATATAAAGGCGTTTTAGCACTTGGTCACACGGTCTCTTATCAATAAGTAGCAATTGCTGAATATCAATAAGCCTGCATAGCTTAGTGGTAGAGCATTCGCTTCGTAAGCGAAAGGCCGTGAGTTCAATCCTCACTGTAGGCTCTCTTTTTTCTTTCAATTTCTGAAAATTTATTATATTTTCGAATCAATCTCAGTTTATCAAAATTATGAAATTCAGTTGGAAGGCGTGAGCTATAATTTTTCAAGCGCAAAACATATATATTATATATATAGGTCTATCCATCAAATTAACATCCTTTCATTTCATTCTATCAAAAAACAAAAGACAAAAAATCATATTCATCTCCAATGAATTATAAGCATAGGCTATTATATATCTTGCCTATGAGTCGCTCTATAGAAAGAATTACGAAAATTCTTTGACTCAGGCTGCTCTGAATCAAAATAAGCGATTCTCATTGGAGATGGGGTTTTCCTTTGTCTATCATCATAGACCATCTTTAATTGTTTATACCCATCATGAACTTTCGAATTATTAGTATTTGCAGAGCTATCAACTCCGGGATTGATAATCTTTGGAAGAAGCGAGTTATAAGCACCCTGCAAAGAAGGAGAATCCCGCGTATCATTCCCTAATTTCGTAGCGGATTCGAACCCGCTGCGGAGTTTCGCTGGTGTGTTATTCTGAGACCTCTGCTCGTCATCATTCTTCACCAAGAAGTCTGGTTGTTTTGTCTTGATTTGGCTTAAAACGCTACCTAACTCATTAAACGCCGGTACTTGAGAATCCTCAATCCTATATCCCGGCTGGTACCTCCTCTTCGGCATCCTTTCATCAAGATTCCCGAAACCTGATCTTTGCGAATCTGATTTATTTATGTCGTCGTTTATATATTTGAGATAATCCGCTGGCCCAAGAAAAGAATCAATAGTTGAGTCCCGGCTCGAGTCGTTTTCTCTTCTGAAAGGACTCGAAGACAGAGTTCTATTTGAGTTCCCATACCCCGGGAGCTCCAAGCGGCCTGGTGAATTGCTATGTAATTTACTCGAGCCTTTCTGAGGCATTCCAACCCGATATAAATCTAACTTCAGTTTGTTATTACCAGGCGAGGCTTTCGACTTTAAGGAATGGGGTAAATGATTAGTTCTGTTGTCTTTCAGAAAGGAGATTGCTTTGCTATAGGAAGACTGATGCTCATTGGCCAGCTGCTCATGCATGGGTAAGTTGCTTGGAGAGTATTTATTCAATCCAAGAGGATTGTGTAGCTGCTGTTGATAAGGATTTGAATGCTGCGATCGATGAGAGTCGTTGTTTGAGAGACTGTTTGGAAAGAGTTGAGGATTTGGATTAATTGTCTGCTTTGTAAATGGAACGAGATTCACTTTCGGTTTAGATGGCGGTCGGCTAAATTTATTTAGCGTGAATCGCACGGCACTGTTGCCTTCCTTGGATTCATTGCTTGAGTTACCATTTGCGATGAATTTTGGTGTTGAGCCGTATTCTTTTGGCAGATTGACATGTTTTGAATCGCTGTGGTTAAGTTTCTCAGTTAGGTCGATCTTTAACCCTGATGTATTAGAAGCGTGCCTATTATTAAGAAGTTTCAGTCGATGAGAAGCTATCCGATTGTGAACATCAGAAGTCGGATAATGATAAGGATGCTGCTTCGGATCATCGAAATGTACCCCTTTAGTCGCCTTAGACCCATCGTGGTTAGGTATTGTGGATTTGTCTGCAATATTTGTGAGGAGTCTCCCATTGAATGTAGGACGAAAAGAATTCTCAACCCCAGCATAATGAAGAATCGAGTACACATTAGTTCCTCCTTTATTGAGATTACTTGGCGCGTCATTTATATTTTCCGTTGCTTCAAATTCATTTTTCGGAGTGCTTTGATTGCTGGTTTTTGGCATTTTCTTCTTAATAGTCACGAAGTTGCTATTCAGGACCAATTTCGACGGTCTAATGAAGCTGGGTTCCTCAGCGCTGGACTTGACAGGTTGGAGGGTCTTTCCTTTATTCTGTTCAGGTGCTATGGAAACCATTAAACGCTCGTACAAACATATGGAAATTGAAGATTACAGTCATTTTCTTCAGGTTGCAGCGTTTCATTTAATCTCGGCTCCACACTCACAGCCCTTTTCGTTTCTGCCATCTTAGTTTTTCGGGCTTGAGAATAATCTATCAATCAAACAGTCAAGCGAGCAACGGCTCAAGCATACTTGTGATATTTGGAAACTGAGGCATATGCTGAAAAGGGAATAATCGTCGCTCTAATCGACCAAGCTGCTCCCAGGCTCCTCGATGTAGTTCCATAGAAGGCCGCTTTTGGTTGACCATTTCGGTTGCCTCATGCAAAAGAAGCTTATATCTAAGATAAAATAGTATATTTGCTCAATTAACTGCCTTTCATACTCTTATACCTTTTCATTAACCATGCGATAGCTACTACACAGGCTCTTGTCTTGCCATTTACTGAAGCAATAAGCACATTCTCTAGACTTTCCTTTGCGTTATGGATGAATTTATAAAAGATATCGAAGTTTCTGTTGTCATCGTCGAGCAGGATTGCCTGTTCATCATCTTCCCAAGCCAAGTCAAGATACTTCATCCCAAGCTTCCCAAACATGTTTGTGATTTCGCCAGGAGCGCAGTTGACGATGTTGAAAATCTTATATCTGACAAGTAGATTGAGGTGCTTTTTTTTCCAACAAAAAAAGTGATGGTTAGTTCTATTGTAGCAGTAAGAGGATACTTTGGTAGCTGAGGCATCTCCAATGTACACACCGTCCTTTATACAAATGAGAGAGTTTTCAGGAATCGGAAAAGGCATGGTTTATTAAATTTATCGCATTAGAAACCGAAGTTTAATTCGCAATTTCTTATTAGAAAGTACGGTGTGTTATTAGGGTGATGGGTTTTTCACCCTTTGGAAAGATATAAGACTATCCCTCATTGAAGTACTAAAATTCAACTTCTCTAGACGGTTGTAGTAAGAATTAATAAGATTTTAAGAAAGCGATTATTTTGATACCGGACAGGCTGTCCTGCCAAAAGGTTGGGTTTATTTTGTTTTCTTAGTAAATAGATTTAAGTGAATTAATATAAAGAATAAAAATTCTGCGATTTTCTCTAAAGCAGATGATTTTCCCATAATTTCTTCGAACATCACATGATTACCCTGGATATCCCTGAGAAATGGAGCCCCAGTCAGTATAAAATAACGATTACGAAACTCATCGAGGAGTCTTCTGATGAGCCAGAAGTGCTCAATTTAGAAAGTCTCACGTACTGGGACCAAGTTAAAGTTGAAAATCCTTCGCTGGACGTATTAGATCAGCAGCAGCTTCTTGGGCCTTGGGAGACGTTTGACGATAGTCGGAATGCTGCCAGCGGCCGAAAGAGTAGCGCTCATCTGAATCTTTTAGGTATAGGATCGCGGCCTTCGTCCTCCTCAATTGAGAAAGGGAAACCTGAAACGTCCTCAGAGCTGAAAAGAGCTTTGAAACCTGGAAGGTCGTTAAGCGAAAGTAAAGCCAAGATTGAACACGCTGACTTGTCCTTAAGCCATGATGCAAAGGCGCGAAATAAAAACAAAATAAACGATCCGAAACCGCCTGCCAACAGACCGAAGGGCTTTGGGGCTCGAAACAGATTCAATCAATTCATCACAACGAGTTTAGGAGTCGAAAAGAAGGAAAATCACACAAAACCACCATACTACAAAGAAGCAGCTTTAGCAAAAAAATACCTATCAACCTCTTCCATTCAATTCCCACGAGAATCTTCAAGTGTTGTATCACTGAACTTTAGTCAGAATAATACCTCAACAACTCAATATTCGAGTCCGGTATCGAAAAAAAAGTCTCTGTCATACCATGAAGAGAGCAGTGAGAAATTTCCTTTGGTAGTGGCTAGGAGAGGTTTATCCGACACAGGCTCGGGATACGAGCAAATGTTCAATTTTGCCTGCAGGGGCAGGCAGATCATGACAAATATGAAACCTGAAACTTTAACGAATATCTCTTGGAATTCTCCTTCAAAAATTTCAGTAATATCAACTCCAATATACGCGAGTGGGCATGCATATTCTCCATCTCCAACAAAGCAATTATATCTCGAGCGAGGAAAATCTTCTCATCAGCTCAAACCAAGCTGGGAGCAGTCGAATAGTGTTTTTAACAAACCATCGTATGCAAAGAGCGAGAAAAAAGATATAAGATCCGAACTTAAAAGCCTCTTTATCAGTGATCCACCTAACAAAGCAGGAAATAAAAGAGGAAAACAAAGCCTGACATCTACTCAATCAAGGCGGTTCTCCTGCTCTCAATTGGGTAGTTTCAGCTTATTCAGAGTTCCTAAAAAGATAACAGGTATTATTCTATTCAAAATGGTGTTATCTTACAGCATTACTAGCAGTATCAACATTAAATTCGAGTACTGAAACTCAACCCAACAAGTCTATTGAGAAAGAGATGAAGAAGACAATGAATACATTCGCAAGTTTTGGAGAGCTGGATGCTAATGCAGATTCAAGGGAAATGAGCCAGCCCTCATATAAATCTCTTTTTATCGGGAATTTAGGTAATTCTTTGCATTCTCTTTTTGTTAAAGAACATTGAAAATATCGCAATAGGTAAAACTATAAGTCAGTATAAAGCAAGTTGTTCCAGAGAATTTTCTGACAAAAAATAAATCAGATTTGTTAGTGAGATGATATTATGAAACGCACCTAGCAATTTTACAGGATTATAATTCATTGTAGTCAATAGATTGCAACCTACTGATGATGGAGTAATTCAATTATTTTATTTCTTTTTTTTATCATAATTGAATATTCTTTCTATCGGTCAGTATATCTTTCCTATAGCCATACTTATTTATTGCCGAAAAAATTTCTCGTTCTACTATATACTTTGTTCAATATTATATCTGGTGGCCAACTTTCAGGCCAGGTCCTTTTTGCTTTTCTGGGTCATTCATTTTTCCAAGATAAATAGAGAGAGAGAACATGAGCAAAATTATTTCTGGCTGGAATTAATACTATGAGAGGTGACATTTGTAGATTTTTCCTTGAAATCACAAATAGAAGACCAACTCATTAATTTCAATCATTTCTCACTTTGATCTTGCCTTTTGTACATGGGGAAGCTCAATGTCTTGACTTATGATGTCATCCTTCGGAATTCAAAGCTTCAATGTCTTTCTTTTCGTTATTAGCTCTCTGTCTTCACCACATCTCATCATATAAAAATTCTTTCATTTCGAATACTATTCCCTTAACAATTTCAATCTGATGAATGGCTTCTTCGAAGAAGGATATTTTCGATGAACATCAGATTGATTCGAATTTATTTTTTATTAGCAAAAGGAAAATGAATCAAATAATCAAGGCTGTCTTGCCTCAATTGGCAGGAGACTATCTCCAAGGAGTGGACTTCAATTCAATCAAGTCCTCCTTTTCAGGAGAAATCTCTATGGAGAATATCGCCCTGAACCCGACTCTCCTCCAAAAGCATGGCATCCCTTTCAATGTCACATACTCCAACATAAAAAAATTAGAAGCCAAAGTCCCTTGGCTCAAAGCAAAATCAGAACCAAGCGTCGTCAAAATCACCGATATGTGCCTTTTGATGACTTTGGCCGAACCCAACAAAGTCGACCCGTTGACCCAACGAACCAATTTCCTAGATGAAATCACAAAGCAGTGTTACGCTAAGGTCAAAGCTTTAGACGGCAAAGATAACTCAGGAGGACCTTTTGCGGGCATGAAAGTTGCAATAGTCGATAATCTTCAGGTAACACCTTCATTACATGGGCTTATTGGCTAAATTTCTATTATTCTGACACTAGATCTCTATTCAAAATCTCCATATCCGCATCGAGGACACTGAGAAGCGGAATAGCTTTGGATTTACGCTGAAAGAGATGTCTTTCTACACCGCGAATGATAAATGGGAAAAAAGCTTTTATGATCGAACTCTTGAGGCCAATAAAAACAAAGATCTTTACAAAAAGTGTGAGATCAAAGATTTCGGCTTCTATTTTCGCATTAACGAGATCGACAAGCATTTTATCAGCTCAAGCAACTTCTCTGACGCTTACCGCAGATCGTTCATGGAGCATTACATCGAAGAGATCCACACTGTCCCCGATAATAAGGAGAAAATCAGCATTATCGACACGATTTTTAAAATCTCCTATGACCTGAAAATAACCCTACGAACCAAAGCCAGTTCAGATACAGACCCAAAAGTCGCGATTGGGATGGTCTTGCATCCGAACCAAGCGACTTTAGAGCATCGCCAGCTCGAAGAGCTGCTTGGGTTTCTCGAGCGTGTGACGCAAATGAAGAAAAAAGCTAAATTTTCGCCTATTCCACTTGCTGATGAGAAAGAGCAAAAACAGAAAAACGAAGAGTTCAGGATCCTGGTCCGGTCGCTGGTTACCGCAAAAGAAGGCCAAGAGATCAACTGGGTGGCAGAGTTTGACCCAAAGGTAGAAGACCAAGAAAGGAAGCTGCTAAAGGAGCTGTTGATCTATATTCCTGATAGCGTCGTGGTAGAAACACTCCATGAGATCATCTTTACCAAAGAGAAATCTAAAATTATCGAGCATTTGAAAAGGAAAGGAAGTGGTGAAACCAAGCCTGCTGGAGGCTTGTTGTCGATGTTTTCCATGCCAAAGAAACCGACCATGGAAGCCTCTGAAGTAGGCGCAAAGGAAGTGGAGGAGTTTATTATGAACATGATTAAGAAAAGCGAGGAGGAGTTCAAACAAGGTTCTGAAGGATTTCTTGTGAGACTGAATATCGCGATTGAGAACTGGAGTTTCTTTTTGGTGAATTACAAAAGTGATCACACGGTCAATGGAATCTGGGCGACGCTAGAAGATTTCAAAATCTCCTTCGAGCAGAAGAATCTCTCGGGGAAAGCTTCCTCGGAGCTTCAAGTGTCGTTATTCAACAGCGAAATCCTGCTGAAATCGCAGTATCCCGGGCAGGATATGTTTAAGGAGTTTTGTATTTTGAGGAAAGTCGGTCCTCAGAGCAAATCAACAAATTTGATAGATTTTACGTTCCGGCATGATGTACTTCAAGGAAAGGATTACATCTCCATAGCTGCGAGACTAGGCGAGGCGGAGTTTCATTACATGACGGCGTTCGTGTACAATTTGCTGAAATTTACAAAGATAGAGGAGGATGTAGAGGAGATAAACACGATTGCTGTCGAGACGATCGATGACTTAAAAGCGAACGCGCAGCAGAATATTGAAGAGTATCTGCGGAAAAAACCAGAAATCACGCTGAAGATTGGCTTAGCTTCCTCCAAAATTGTAGTGCCGCTGAATCAGAATGGCGATATTAACTCCGATTGCTGGGTAGTGAATCTCGGAAACTGCCACGTAACCACCGTTCCAAAGGAAGAGGATGATCTTCTTTATAAGACTATAGCTGCAGAGTTAAAGGAGTTTAAAGTTCTGTACTTCACATCGAAGAAGAACTATTACACTTGGATAACCGCACCAGATGATGACATGAGAAACTCCGCTGAGTTTGTCGAGCAACCAGAGACTCTGATCGGCGATTCGAGTGTAAAAATGAAGATTATGTCATTTGATTCCGTTCTCAGCGACAATCAAACTCATGAACAGACTAAGGTGTATTGCAATTTCGAGGCTATTAATATCTCCAGCAACCTAATGCTACTCGAGAAATTAATCTCACTTCCAGAATACACAGACTACACAAGAGAAAGCGACTTCCATGAGCTTCTGGAGATCGATAAGAGGAATATTATGCGGTCGAATCCCGAGACGTTTAAAGTCACTCTTGGCAAGGAAATGAGTGACCATTACATCGCGCTCTTTTACCAGAATTACCTGTATCTGTACAAGGACGCCATGGATCTAACTCCAGCAAAGGTAATCAAGCTCAGAGAGCCAGCTATCAGGATCGACATCAGAGAAAACTACTTCACTGCTTGGGTAACTTCCACTTCTTAGCACTTGTGAGTTATCTTTTTACCTATAGATTAAAGACGAAAATAAATCGTACTACATTTCCTGCGCTGACCAGAAAGCCTTTGGAGACTTCATGGATCTTCTTCAGCGAAGGGCAGCTTCACATGCTGTAGCTGAAGAACCTAAAAGAGAGAGCTTGACAAAGAAGAAATCAGTAGAACGAAAGATGACAGAAGATCAAATTGACAGTCAAAGGAAGTCTCATCGACCGCTGTCTATGATGGAAGATAAGTTCCTGAACAAACCATTGTTCAGTCTGAAGCTGGTTGTTCAGAAAGTGAAATTCTTCCTCCAGTCGAACCGATCTGGATTTACATTCGAGCTCTCAGATTTCGCTCTCGATATGCTAACGAAAACCTACACAAAGGAAATGGCATTTGGTATCGGCAGCGTTGGCATCATCGCAGCCAGAGGCGATGTCCACAAAGAGCTCATCAGCAGCAAACCTCGTAAATTGGTGATTCCCGAGTTTAATCCCGAGGCCTTGCAACGAACCAAATCCGCCGGTTCGAACCGACTAGTGCGGATACAGTACATTGAATACGAGGACAAACACCCGACGTACCGTGCTGAGCGTTGCAAAGCGGATCTCGATGTCGTTTTCAACACATTGCAGATTTTCTGGAAGCCCCTCTACATCAACGAGCTTGTTTATACGCTGAAGCTCATTGCGAATAAAGCTAGCAGCCACGCACAGGAAGAGGCCGAATCTCAGGCGTACTCATCACGAAAGAAAAGCTCCTTAAGCTATGAGAAATTACGACAAGAAATTCGCCATAAACGCCGAAACGCGAACTCTTTCCGCAGGAACGAGCTCAGACTTCTCAAAGCGTCGATTAAAATCCAAGAGCTTTCCTGCTCTTTGTTTATCCCTAAACTCGATATCGAAATGGCGCGAATTTCGCTGGTGCAAATGAACGCGAATTATATCGTCCAAGAGCAGAATTACATCATTGAAGGCAATTTGAAGAACCTACAGATCGTTGATTTGACCAACTATCCTTTCACGATAAAGAAGAAGCGAGATTTCGTTCAACCGATAGAAATTTTTGGAGTTGATAAGGATGTAGAGTCGCTGCTCGAATTCTCAATGATGTCGCTTTATGACAAGCATCCGGACATCCAAAAGAACACGTATAGCTATCTGAGAGTCGTTATGAACTCCGTGACGCTGAATTTCGTAACGCAACCTGTGCTGAGAATCGTAGACTTCTTGTTAAGCTATGTCGCCAATATCCCGCTTCCAGCGGAGGTAGGACAAATAAGCATTGTGCAGTATGAGAACGCGCTGAAACTGATCCAAAGACCGAAGTTTATGTCAATTAAGGTCGAAATCAATCATCCAAAGATCTGCCTTCGTCACCTGCCGAAAGCTCCGAATTATATAATCCTCGATCTTGGTAACATTGACGTGTATAACGAAATAAAAGAGAACAGTAATCGCTTGTATGACCATACAACTAGAGTCGAGAAGCTGTATACTGAAAAGTACAATGTAGCTTTCAAAAGCATCCATATGTATCGCGTGAACGCATCGGGCGAGCAACAGGCGCTTTCAGATCATTGCGACCTAACTGTTGAGTATCTAGCGTGCAAATACTCTGAGGAAATGAAACTTATTATGAATCATGACCTGAAGAAGCCGAAGGGCTACCAGCCTTTCAAAAACGACCGCACGGTCGATGTGCACATAAAATCACTGGATATTAAGCTGTCTCGCGACGACTATATGGAGATTTTGGATTGTCTTGCTCATAACGTTCTCAACGACGATGGCGAAGACTTCCGCTACTCATATGATCCAAAGATACTGATTGAAGACGCGCCTTTCTTGGTTCAAAGCGAGAAAGAATACACCCCAGGTAAAGCTTCCCTTGAAACATCCCTGTTGAACTTCATCATTACATTAAATTAGCTCCAATGATCATAACACTCAAGCTAAGTAGCCTCGTGCTTGTGCTGTGGGATGAAGTCAGAGAATTGCCGTTAACTCTTGTCGAAGCGTCTGACATCGTGATCAACTTATCAAAAGACGAGCATAAGAGCTCAAAGACAGTTATTGATTTTGAAGACATCACTGGGTATAGGTACGAGAGAAACGAGTCTAACGAAGTGCTCGAAACCCCCATTTTAAGCGTGACACGCCATATGAAGAACCTAGTACTGCTGAGAAGGCACAAGTCGGTGCATATCAACCTTAAAAATCAATCTATCGAGGACCTCGACCTGCAGCTTACCCATTCACACTCGCGTGATCCCTCAGAGAACACTCAGAAAAACTTCAGAATAACAATAACCAAAAAACTCAATGGAGATAAATTAACTGAAATCGAAATCAGCGAGGTCAAGTTTATTTTAAATGTCGAAGACCTACTCCGACTCTCCGAGTTTGCTTCATACACACCCGAAGAGCTCTACCGAAAAGCTATCAAAAAGGAGGAAGAGGAACAAGTTGTAGTTCAACGCGCTGCGTGTTCAGAAACAAGGGCGACCATTCACAGGGCGTTTATTTGTCTGCCATCTGCAGGGAAATCTTGTCCTATTTTAAAGGGCAGCATCATGTTCAATTACATCCAATTCGATACGCTGCAGCTGATTAAGGAAACGCTTGTGAAAAAACAATTCATTGACCATAACAGCATAGGGATCGTCTTGCAGAACAACGAGCTGCTGGTCTGTGACTTTGAGGATTTTACCATGAAAAAAGACGTATCGCTTGTGAAAAAGCGAAGTATTGTTCATCCGTTCTCGCTGACATTCAATTCGAAGGAGTCTCTCTGCAGTGCGGAGGGAGGCGAGAGAGTGATGGTTAGAAGAGAGAGGAATTCTCATGTCGATAAGATTATCGTGAGGATCGCGTGTAAGGATCTCGTTCTGATGGTTAGGTGCATGGAATATCTCCAACAGCGCATGGCCTTGTACGAAAAATGGCAGCGCTTCCCAACCCGCGAGTCAAAATTAAAGAATTTAGCTGAGAGACAGAACGAGGAGGCGAACTTGGCGGTCGCTGTAAGAAATTTCGATATTTTCCAAGAAGAATTGAAGTTTATTAATGGGGGATTCCAATTGGTAATTTTCATCTCTTGTAGAATAGATGTGGAATGGGTTATTTAATTTTTTAATAGAGGTTCATTAACGAGGCCAAGCAGTACTCAGTTCCGCTATTGGATATCAGTTTGCTCGGAGCTGAAGGCAATCCGTTCCTTAGACTGTTCAGAACAGGCAGTTCAACTGAAATCGGCGGAGATATGATGTTTTCCTCGTACTATTACAACTCTAAAGCGAGTCTCTGGGAGCCGCTCCTCGAAAAGTTTGGAATCCATTACAGGCTCGATTATTCACCAATTGATGATCCACAACTCACAATGAATCTTTCAGTGAAGCAGAGTATTAATATCAATATCTCAAGCGAAATGGTAATTGAACTATCCCCCTCCTTTGTATTAACTATCTTCAATGCGATTTTATCAACAATAGGTGGATAACTTCCTCACGACATTTTACGAGTGGAAAAATAAATTTGAAGGGTCCCAAAATAAACACAAGTTGTTCAAGAGTCGTGACCCGGTCTATATGTCCATGAGAAAGAAGAAGAAAACCGAAATTGAGCAAAAGCACATGTATGGTAACGACAACATCGAATATGTCTCTCCGTATTCCGTGCTTAATCTTTCTGGGTATGAAATCGATGTGATTTCGAGCTCAGAGTCGAAGTATGAGCTTCACTTATGCGAAGACCAGAAGAACGATATTCTCTTCGAAACGAATATGGAAGAGATCTTCTCAAACATGGAATCGGCGGACCTTTTCTCCTACCGGTCGTTGTACATTCGGCTCCATCACCCAGAACTCGGCATTTTAAAGAGTCAAAATTTAGTTATTGACGACCTCGGAACGAAATTGGTTCAATATGAGGACTGCGAAGCGCTGAGCGAGTTGCCTTCGAATGCAAGACTGATCTGCAATATCTCGATTGAAGGAAAGAAAAAGTTAATCACGTTTGGGTCCTCGCTTTTGTTCAAGAACCATCTCTATTTAACTCTTATTGTAAGAATAGAATTGTGTAACTTTTTTCTTATACAATTTTCTTCTCAAAAGGTCCGATTGAAGAACGACAAAGGCGAAAAAATCGAAAGAGTCATCGAAACAGGCGGCTTTAACTCTCTGCCTTTCGACGTAAAGCAAGGAGAGATAGTTGTGCTGCTGAGGAACCACCTCGGGGACGAAACAAATCCAATAGTCCTGAAAATCCAAGATTTATTGCGTTGCAATAATACCGAAATCTGCTTCAGTGGCCACAACTGCCTCATACGCATCGAGAAGAAGCTACTTTATCTCGTCGTTCATTTCGAGCCCTTCGCAGTGATCAGGAACTGCTTGCCGCTGGAACTCGAGTTCGAACTCAGCGATAAGAAAACCGGAGAGCTTGTCACTCGCACAGGGAAGCTTCAACCACAAGAGGAATTCCAAGTTACCTCCATGCTAGCTAAAGACTCGCTCTTCCTCTCAATTAGAATCGAAGATTTTGCATGGTCCCCTAAAACTCTGCTATCTCCTACCAAAGAACTTGTGGACGGCATCAAGTTGAACCATAAGGACGGAGCAATCAAACTCATGTTACACAAACGCACGGATGAGAGCTACACTCAAGAGTTTGTGATCTACGCAGCGATCTGTATACTGAATGAAACGAATCTCCCTATCAGCATTTCAAGCTCTGATAAGCTGCTGCCTGGTCACAATAGAGATCGAAGCTTCAAGCTGCTTTTCCTCGAGAAAGAGTGCAAAATGAGGGTTAATGCGGTCGTTGGAAGTCAGCTTATTAACTCGAGTGAGCTAAACACGAGAGTGGTTGGCGATTTTCCTGTTGATCTTAAATGCAACGGTCCAGAGAGGATGAACCTCGGCGCTTCGATCTCCTCGGAGATGTGCGACTCGAAGAACAAGCTTTTCTCAAAAATGATCGTCATTTCGCCGCGTTATGTGATCCTCAACGAAACTGATCAAAATTTGCTGTTCTGTCAAAGCGGGACCAAGGATATTTTCATGGTTCCATCGAAGCACAGAACCACAGTGCATTTCCAAGGTGCTGCTAAGGAAAAGCTATTGAATTTTACTCGCGAGAGCCAAGAAGAAGGCGAGTGGCAATGGTCAGGCAGCGTTGACTGCGCGGCTTCAGGTGAGTTTTTCCCAATTGTGGAAAATAAGAAACGCGATACTGTGATCTACTATAAGCTGGCGATATCGAACTATGGACCGGTCGTTTACGTCACGGTAACTGAACAAGTGCAAAAAGAGGCAGCCTACCTCATCCATAACCTGATGGAGAACGTCGATATGATGGTTTATCAAGAAGGATGCACGGATTGCTCGTACTTTGCAGGTCCAGGGCAGGTACTGCCTTTTGGCTGGAAGGAGCCTCATAAGAACCAAGAGTTAGTGGTTACCTTGCTGAAAGGGAATGAGCATATCGCAACAAGTAAATGTAGATTTGACAGGATAGGAGAGACCAACGTAATTCTCGAAAACCACTCGACGAATGATGGAGGCAAGATTTCAGCGTATTCAGAGGTTATTTTGGAAGGTACGTCTCGTAAATTGAGGATATTCGACCAAAAGCCGGATTCTAAGCAGAAGGCGTTAAGCTTCCATTTCTATTTCAAGTTTGCCAATCTAGGTGTTTCTTTGGTCGCAGAGAAAAAAGAATTGATTTACCTCACGTTGAACCCAGCGTTCTTGGCAGTGAAATCTGATGGGAATATCCTAGCGACGCAGTTTAGAGTGAAATTGCTGGAAATTGATAATAATCTGAGCCGGACTACCCCGTTCCCGGTGATGCTTTATCCAAAGCATCTGAGCAGACTTGAAGACTCGAGATACTATAATTTGGATATCATCACGCAGTCGCGAATAAAGCAAGGCTCTTCTGATGTAAGTTTTTCCCCCTGATTTCTTCATTTAAAGCTTGATTTAATGGGAAAAACAGATTACTTATTTCGACAGAATTTCGGTGATCCTCAACGAAACATTTATAAAAATCGACGGGAACTTGTTCGAAAGCATCTTCGTTTGGGCCATGAACATCTCAGATGTCGCGAATAAACTGTCTCCGGAGATTACGCATCCTGCACAAATACTCTTCTTGAGCTCAAAAGCGAAAATGGTAAGAAATTTTTGTCATCCCACACAGCATAAACTTATTTATTTTCTTTGTTAACAAAGGAAAATCCTACTTATACAGAAGGCTTTTTCTGGCAAAAGCACATGCCTGCTAATCTTCTCTCGGGCTACGTTTTCGTTAGAAGCTTAACTCTCTACCCAATTTTCATCAACTTGACCTACCATCATATCAAATCTTCTAAAGGCTCGCATATACTGATCTCTTACCTCAAATCCCTTTTCGGCAGCGCGCTCGCAAACTTCGACGATGCGCCATTGACTTTGGTTGGTGTTCAATTGGATGGAGTCTTCGATAGCTGGAGTGGGATCATTAGAAAGCTCACAAACCGGTACTCCAGCAAGCTGACCGAGGCAGTTTTGGGAATTGCGCTCTCGTCTAACATCATCGGCAACCCAATCAAGTTTTTCGGAGGAATCGCGAACGGAGTGACTGACCTCTTTGAAAAACCGATCGAAGGCTTCCGAGAAGGACCCTTGGAAGGAGGACTTGGCATTATCGAAGGTGTTGGATCCCTGGCGTCGAAGACAGTGGGTGGAGCGTTCAATTCCGTGCATAATATCACCGGATCTTTAGCAAATGGAATTTCGCAGCTTGCTGCGGTAATCTAAGCGAAAAACTAAGTCTTAACCCTTTTTTTCTCACAGGATGAGGAATATAATAACGAGCGGCAAAGGGAGAATACGAAAGCCAACACTAATATTTTCTCAGGGCTGTATCAAGGAGTTAAGAGCCTCGGTAAAGGCACACTAGATGGCATTACAGGTAGATAGCATTACGGGTTCTGTTGTAATTTCATGTTTGATAGGCGTTGTGAAAAAGCCGGCACAGGCAGTCTCCAAAGAAGGCGTCGGCGGTTTCTTCAAAGGAACTCTTCAAGGAGTGACAGGTCTCTTTGTTAAACCTATCACTGGAGGGCTGGACGCAGTTTCAAAGGTATCAGAAGGTGTTTCAAACACGTTCGACAACAAAAGACATGTGACGAAAACTGAGAAGTACAGACTTTCCCGTGTTTTCTACGGAAAGGAAGGAATAATCAAGCATTATCTTGAATATGATGCGCTTGCACTTGATATCATAACGAAATATAAGAAAGAAAAGTATTTGGGTACTAACCTCGATTGGATGGAGGGCTTCCACCTACATTATAGCTACCCTGAGATCCATAAAAACAAGACTGAAGAAAAACACGTGCATCTCTATTTAACTCTGACGATGAGCAGACTGTTCCTTGTGGATTTCCTCACAAATACGATAACCTGGAAGATCAAACTGAATTATATCGATCAAATTTCTGATGAGAAAGAGAAGGAGATCCTATTCTTGCTTAGGAAGAAGCCCAAGATGCTAAAGGTAAGCCATCGATGAAAGAATTACGATTCTAATATAATTTTTCTCAATAATTAGAGTAAAACAGTGAGCTTGGCGATCCCTCAACCAGAACTAAAGAAAAAAGTTGTGTTTAAACTGAAGAAGCTATTGGAATTGTTTGCTGAGAGTAGTTCGAGGTTCGAGCAAGGGATGACCAAGGTGTGATAAGGAAATGGTAGTTTTTTTTGATTTTGAACTAGCTTTCGTCTTTAGTTAAGTAATATAAGAAAATAAGACTTTATCATAAAGCCTTAATATGTGCTGCTACTAATAGCATTCAGTGTTCTCACACACCTCAGATTGCGAAATAAATTCATGTGTTCATAACTTTGAAAAATTATTCGGTTAGATCTATCTGATACTCGAACCTTAAACTTTCATATTGATGGAAAAAGTTACTGTTTAATTCATTGAATGGCCTAAACTTCTGCTCAAAGGTGATATTTCAATTTGCCGAGATAAATGAGTTCAATTCAAAATTTTATTCCAAATCTCATGGTCATCTGTATGTATTTTGTTATCGATATATTTAACGTGGTATCACTCCTCAATGCTTAGATTAATATTTATTCATTTTGTCATTTATTGTTCATCTCCGCCGAAATTGTCACGGCTGCGGCTCCAAACTAGCTCAAACTCTTTATTTTGGAACTGGTACTCTTTCGGTGGGTCTGACCTCTGTGAATGTACCTCTCTCAACTCATTAAACTGCCCTTGTTGCTGATTCTTCTTCTCTTGCACTTGCGCTTTTTGACCTTTCTGATGGTAATCAATCCGCCTATCATACCCTCCTTCTGGTTGGTTTTCTGGGACATTCTTAAACCTGCTAGGCTTTTGGAACTCCCTCTGAGTCTCTTGGACTCCACTACGCTTCATCAGCCCTGGTCCATTAGGACTCACGATAGCAAAGCCATCAGTCCTTGAATGGAATGAAGGTTGAGATCTATAATGCGGGTCGATTTGAAGGTTCTTGTATGGGATCTTTCTCGGCTCGTGATGTTCAAAATATTGTGCTTGTTTTTTATTCGGTTGCTGATAGAAACCCTCTCGTGAGCTATACTCATAAGCTACTCCGTCATGGATATGAGGCGCGTCGAAATACTTCTCAAAGTATGCTCCTCTGAGCTTGTTATAGTAATTGCCGAAATAGTGCTCGTGATCGGTGTACTGGAACGGATTCTCCCTGTACCTCTTCACATCGACTTTCTCGCTGTCAATATTAGGATAATAATGCGGGATAAAATTCGATTTGAGGTCGTAGGCTACAGGGCGCTTCACGGTCTTTGATAGCTCATAAGGAAAATTAGTGGCTGTGAAAGGTTTTAGCGTTGTAATGGATTTATTGTGCTGTTGGTTGTAACTCCAGTAGGTATTGTAAAGAGGATCAGCATTTCTATGATGCAAGGGTGAGCCACCTCTCACTGACATCGGCTGGATAGCCTCCGTTTTGTTGTAAAAGTTCCTCGGGTTCACGGTCGCTGCCAGTGGGCTCATAGGAGACTGGTTATGACGTTCGTATGTCGCGCTTGAAAAGCCTTCAGAGGAACGAGCGCGGTTTAGTTGTTTTTGGGCGAAGTCCTTGCCTGTGATGGAGTTCTCCTGTCCTGACGTTTGGAATTCGCCTTCAGACGGATTGAGCGGCAAGTTCAGCGTCTCTTTGGAAGCTTGTTGCAATCTTTCAGGTCTGAGCCTATCCAGAGCTTTTTTCGGTCCAAACGAGCCGCCCATTTGCTGATGCCTCTCTACAGGTGTAGCGATAGGCGAGTTTTTGTTTTCAGAAGCAATAAAAACAGGAGAACTACCTTCCGTGTAGGAATCTTGCTGTGCTTCAGGCTGGAGGTATTGATCGAGCAAGTTAGTTGCTGGTCGGTATTCAGGGTGCTTGCTTCTCTGTTGCACAGGGCCTCGTGGTTCATATTCTGCGTGAGTTTCCCCGTGGTTCATATACCTATGATAGAAATGCCCTAAATTCGACGGAATGTTAGATTCGTCGTTTTCTTGAGGAGCATAGTCCTGGCTCCTGCGATCATAGATATTCGGCTTAGAACTAGCGTATGTCTGGTAGCCGGTTGTAGTATCCTTAGTAAAATGCTGATATCCGGTCTTTAGTGGGCTTCCTGCTGACTGAGTAGGGAAAAGCCCGTTTCTGAAATCAAAGAAATTGACCTTTCCTGAGCGCGATTTATCGATCCTCCGAACGAAAGCAAAGTAGTCATCTTGATTAAAACTCAGGTGCAGTTGATTTAAGAAAGTTTGGAGGCTAATCAAGAGGAAGTCAGTGAGCCAATCAAAAGTTTTGAAGAAATGCTAACCTTTTAAAGTCTAAGGTGCCTTTTCCTGCAGTGTCAATGAGTTGAAAGGCCTCTTGAGGGTTGAAGTCGCTCATAGCTGCAAAAGGGATTCTTGCTTTATTGACTTGTCTATAGAATTCGATTTCTCTCTCATAGACGTTCAGAACCGCATCGTCAATGGAGATTTGCTCAGATTCGTTTAATTCAACATGTCCACGGTTCGCGCGATCAAGACACTGATTTTTCAAAATGCTGTCCGATTGAGGTAAAGCTTGGAGTAAAAAGCTTGAGGGAGGGTTAGGAACTGATTGAGGTGATTGGTAAATACTCATTATAGGAGATCCTGTCGCCTCCTGAGGGATGAACCTTGAATAAATGCTCTATTTCTTGATAAGTAGGCGTTAGTTTGTAAGATCTAGGTATAATATATCAATTCCAAGGCCGTTTAATGCAATTACTTGAAGAAATTGACGAGATCGTCTTGAGTTAGGTAGCCCTTGCCTTTTTGGTCCAAGTGGCGGAAATAATTGAAAGGGAAAAAGAACTCGTTGTTAGCAAGGTCAATCCGGGCTGCTTCAACCTATTGAAAGGACAGGTTTGTTGAGGAAATGAATAGATGTGTACATTTCTTTCACTATGAGCTACAGCGGTGATCAGCTTAGCGAGATACTGCTCGATTTCGTAGTAGCTGGTCATGTGTTTTAGTTTCGTTAGGAGCTTGTTTATTATTGTTACAGATAGAAACTGCAGTGATTAAATTTATTCGGAAATCAAATAAATCCCTTTGGTATTCTCATGCAAATTCCTTTGTGTTGGAAAAGGTTGGATGAATTAATATCCTGTTGAATTTTCTCGCTTTGGCTGTGTATTTACCGTCCGTAAAGCACATTCCAATTGATTTTACTTTGAAAAAATATAGAAAATAGCTGAAAGGGCTTTTATGCCTTTCTTTGTCGAATATAGCGTCATATCTTTATCAAATTTAGGAGATATCTCCTATTGAGAGCTAAGATGATGGTCTAAAAAAGTAAATAGCCCTTTTCTGGGATTTAGTCATAAGAACAACTACACTTATTCCTCGGTAGAAAAAGTAGAAGCTAATAGATATCATTCTGACCGCACATTTGGCAAGGAATAGACACATAATATTGAAGGTACTCTTTCATTGATACGTACATAATTGATCAAATTATATATAGGGGTTACATTCAAGAAACAAATTTATTTTAAGATTTTCAAGGCAGATTTTATGCCCTTTTTTTGAACTTCTGATCCACTCCTAGGTAAACCCTTTACGGG
>ENA-UOTX01000806-UOTX01000806.1-compost-metagenome-genome-assembly--contig:-NODE-806-length-29520-cov-14.241959_pt1 | contig 29520 bp, 24 predicted proteins | sample MGYA00238143_ERZ746982 | MGnify/ENA primary metagenome ERZ746982 (study PRJEB28758, sample SAMN06268862) | compost metagenome | isolation source: single cell | place: USA: California, Emeryville, Joint... | reverse complement strand
CTTTTATTATTTCAGGTCTCTGAGATTAAATTTTCTCATGAACAGTTATGATGATATCCTAAACGTTTTTCGTAGGACAAGCTCAATACATATTGCTAATCCATAATTCGTAAGTCCACTATACTGATTTCATTTTTTGTTTTCTTTTCAGCATAGGTGTTCTGGAGTTAAATACAATGAAGAATAAGAAGTTAATGTATCAAGTCAACTAGTTTTTGAAGATCATTTATTTCAAGACTTGCCATGAAAAAAATGACCATATATTAAATTTTGAATCCATTAAGAAAATAATTAGAACAAAATTCGTAAGCAAGCAAACAAACAAAAAAAGCAAAGTTTATTATGATATGATAATTTATTAACGTATAGTTTTTTCAAAAATACTTTGACTTCTTCCTTATAAGCTAAAACGCTAATCGACACATTTAATGTTCTAAAAGGATGTCCAAGCGCCAAGGATCAACTCTGATAAGTTTAATCCTTGCGAATTTTGCGACTTGTTCTGTAAGTTTTCGTTAACTCACTGCTCCGACAGCAGCCTCTTCTCTGACTTTCATTCTCATCTCTCACCAATCGAGCGGTTTTTGGAATTGCTATTCTGGTGCAAATTTTTGAGAGATAATCTGCACACTTCGCAGATGACCTTCTTGGAGCAGCTCGACCAACGAGATTTAACATAGCTTTTAGATCTGCCAGTTGATTTTCGAGTCCAGAGAGCTCTTGGTTAACTCTCTTTACTTTTTCTTCAAAAGCCTTAATCTTTGAGCTAATGATATATCAATCAAGACGCGGCCAGAAAGGGAAAACTTACTCATCATGCGATTCTATTTCCATCATAAAGTCTTCAACCTTTGAATACGATCTTACGGTGCGTAGTTGAGCGCTAGGCTCATTGTAGTCAGAAGACATGATTTCCTTGAGAAGATCTCTTTTAAAGCCCTCCTTTGAAAGCGTTATTTAGTTGAATGGAATAGATATTGTTACCATTTGAGCTATTGGAGTCAATTGAGTGATGATAGGGGTGGCCTGGGTGCTCAAGGCCTCCGATATAAGGATGTATTGCGTAAGTGAAGTTGTTTCCATTTTGTGATTAGTAAAATTTTTAGTATTTATGATTTAGAACGAATTGTTTTTCTTTTTATAGCTGTCACTAACAGCAGGATATCAGACGCCGACGCTATTAATAAACTTTTTGAATGATTTATTTTTATAGCCCAGAGCCTTCTCTTAAGTCGTTACCCGTTATGAAGAATTAAAAATTGAGTTCTAAGAAAAATTCGAAAAGATCAGAAATTAACAAGATTGCTCTTTTCTCTTCTTATTTGTTTCTATGATAGAGCTCCCTCAGAGAATTGAACTGTTGATCGGTTCTTTGAGATTGGGGCATTTGTAGTTTTGTGATAGAAAGTTTCAGAATGTACTTCTCAGAAGTGATTCTGAAAAGCTGTTTTTTGAGATATTGCTTTCTGTTCTAATTAGAATTTTCGAAAACACCGCAAATCACTCTTTGTGATATTAAAATAGCTTATCTGAAGAGGATTTGTGTTCTTCTTCATCATCCACTAGAGTCTTGTTTCCTCTTGCTCATTTTCGATACTATGCTGCTGGATATTGGCAGCTATCGTTCATATCCCCTGAGATTGCAGAGTAGACTGAGAAAACCGCATTTCTCAATGAAATTTGCCTGCTTATCAATTTTTCTTCTGGTGTCGCCTTCATTCCTCTTCATAAATGGCTGAGGGTCATTCTCTCAATTATACAGATTCAAATATGTTTGTAATCAGATGGTCTCCTCATCAAAATATGTAATCATAAACCTCGAACGATGACAATCAAAACAGCCTCTTTCAATTGGCAATGATAACCATGGCCCCTCTGCAATTTCATACCTATTCACTTTCTAGCAAATAAAGCAGTAATACTTTTTTCTCATCCGACAAATTTTCATTGATTTATCCGAATCTAAGAAACTCACATGTTGACTGTGGTTTTTAATCGAGAACTAGCATGGAATCAGTTGGAATATGAAATCGAACACCAGAAATTGTTTTCTTGATATATTAGGTCTTTCCCTGGGAATTAACAAAAGGCATTTTGCACAAATAAACTATCTCAAAAGATACGTTAAATTATTAATCGTTACCTCTTGTCAATTTAGCTCCTCCCACTGAATTCAAAGTCCAGCGAAAAACAGCGCTTTATCAGGACAAAACATGTGAACTTCATTTCCGAAGCACCAGCAATAGCCCGTTAACACCTCATCGGACATCAATGCCTGCATGTTATTTTACTATTAAGTTACATGCTAGCAAGACAAATATTTTTCTCTTAGGACACTTTAACAATGCTTACTTTAACAAGAGAAAGCAAATATAGTCACAAAAGAAGAAGGATCATCAGTTGGAATGAACCTTTCCAAAACTGAATAAAAAATTAAAAATAACGTTTGTATCTGTATCTATGGATATAGTGGTGCGTTTACACGCTTTCGGATAAACGAGTGATGTCTGATATTCCGTTGTGGTCCCTGAGAGTCCGGGATCAACATAAAAACATGCCTTAGGGTCTTTTTACCACTACGGTCGGCCGTTTTCTGCTGAGAATCATGCGGTGAGAAACTTGAAATTCCCAAAGTTGAAGGGTCATTGGATGGATTCATTAAGAAATCGAATTCTTGACCCATACCATAATTTTCACTGAATCTATGCTTCCTGCACTCACTGCTTTGAGCGATCTTTGCAAGCGCCAACTCGATCATTTCAGAATCAATAACTGATTCGGCAATGTGATAAATCCTCAGAATTTCAGCATTAATTTCCTTCAAAACCGTAATATCTTGCCTCTCCTCAGGAACTCCAAACAGCTCTATCGCAAGGGATCTTTTGGACGATTTGGCCGGTCCGATCGGTCCGTTTATCTTTCGTTTCTGAGTTAAAATATCTCTGACATCTATCTCTCTTGGGCTCTCTTTACTCTTTCCTCTATTATTGTGAGCAGGAGACCCAGAAGGTGATATCCGATCAATATATATCTTCGATTCAGGAGAGAATGCGACTTTAATCAACTTCCTTTTTTTGTTTTTGGGTGAGTCTATCGCTATGGAGAGACTCTGATCGAAGGAATTGTGTTTATTGACCGGTGAGAGTGGATCCTTGGAGACCCTCGATACGTTTAAAGAGGTTTTATTTGAAGAGACGACCTTATTACTTAAGAAAAGCTGGCAAAATCGGTGTAGGCATTTGCTTGACATCTTTCCCGTAAGTGCCTCTTTCTTCTCATTAATCGTATCAATCAACACGAGAGAAGATGGCATTTGTAACTTCATTGTCCCAAGCTTCCTAAAGTTTAAATCACCCTTGATCGCTGACACGATGCGGGAAATGGTTTTTTCGTTGAGTTTCATTGCGTCTACAACCTTTGAATAAATCTCTTGAAGTTCGTGTTTGTCTTGAACCAGGTTGCTGACTGAAACAGAAGCGTATAAAGCATATAATGAAGATAATTTCCCTCGGACTATCCGATCAGCTGATGCTCTTATGCCAGTAAAAATGAAAACATTCCCCTTTCTTTTTCGGATGCAGTAGTTCCTGATCATCTGAAAGCATGCTACCAGAGTGGCGAGGACCAGACCACCTCCCCAAATAAACCATAAGCCTGAAACATCATTAAATGAAATTGCTGATTTGTTCAAGTGAGCTTTCGATGTGCAAGCATTCGTGAGAGTTTTGTTAAAATAGCCGCTCACCCAATCCGCTTGAGTTTTGTTCCAAAATGCTTGGTTCAATCCGATGTTGAGGAGCGACTCATCGTCAGGGTCGACTTGCGATGGCATCATCACTCCAAAATCATACTTTACGAAATTTGGCAGGAGCTCATATAAATTACACTGGACGGTGGCGACGTAAGAAACGACTGGAGCATCGTAGGCGATGTAAGTGGCGTTTGTGAGGTTAATTTGGGTTAGAAAATCTTCCGTGGTCCAAACATCAGGAAAATACTCGTAAACAGAGCCGTATAAACGCACTGTGTTCTGGTAGTAGTCAAGGGTCGCGACTTTGAGCCCGCGGAGACTGGATACATCGGTTACGTCTCCATAATTGTTGTCTGCGGTCAAATTACTTGTCGTAAAAGCTGTGTAGATCATAATGACTATCACCATTGCGAATTTTATTCCCAAGATGACGAACCGGGACTCAATATTAAAAAAAAACGCATCGTCGACCTTGAAATATATCGTCATAGTCAGATGGATGTAGTTCATTATCTCAATTTGTCTGCCTTCATATATAAAGAGAATGAAGGCGATGAAAAAAGCCAAGCATCCAATGAAAATCAGAAATGAGGTCTCTACTGAACGCATATAAAAAACTTGCTTTGGCTCCCTTTTATAGAAAAGCGACATTCCAGTTGTCATTGTCGGTTGAGAAAATTTCAGACCTTCACTGAGACGGTCGGTAGAAATCGTAATCCCGTTAATGGCGCCTAGGACTGGCCGAGTGTTGTCTGGTATAACAGAGAAAATATCATCCCAGGTAGTGCAATTGAAGTAATAATCCGCCCCTTCAGTCCAATTAACATTTTTTAAAGCCTGCCTTAGGATGTCGACTTCGATGCCAGTGAACAACAGAGGGTTTAGTGGGTCATCTAAAGAACAGTCGGTAACAGGAGGGTAGCTTGCCACTAAAATTTCTCGTTTTGAAAGAGTGAAAGTGCCTGGAAAGTTGCAGAGAAGAAAGATAAAAAAACAGAGAAACAGCATGGTTTCTTTAAGAAGCAACTAATTTTTAATTATAGAAGGAAAAACCCAGATCATTCGAAAATAAATTAATTTTTCATTAAAAGAATATTTGGCTGCTTGATTCAATTGTCCGCGCAACTTTCTGTTTGTTTATTTCTTATTTCTATTGCTTCTCAGGGTAATGATGTACGATAGTTGAAATTTTAACTCATGATGGAGCCAGTGGGAGGAGCATTGGTAATGCCTGTACTTTTGAAGTAATTTTTCTTTTTTTGTAAATACGATGAAAGACACTTTTTCTTGATTGTTTCATTTCTAAGAGCAAATAAAATCTTAGAATACAAAAGCCCTAAAATAAGCAATAAGAATAATCAGAAATAAAAATAATAATTAATTTTCCTCCAATGCGTGGGTATTAGCGATGCAATTACCCGAGATTTTAAAAAATACAAAAGCAAAAAACACTTGTTTCTGAATGTCTGTTGATGCTTAAGAACCTAGCAGTCGTGATTCTTTAAAAACTATTTTTTCGAACTTGTCTAAGATTTTATTAAAATAAAAAACTCTGTATTGATCCAAAAAGGCTTTTAAAAAATTATGATCTTCTGCCGTTTCATGCTTTTATTGAGCTTTTTGGCTTAGAATAGAACAGCCCATTTGCACCTTTTCGATATCATCTGAGATCAAGATAATTAAGATGCAACTATTTACGACTTATAAGTCAGCATTCAGCTGTCTTATCTGGATATAAATGGATAATCCCCATCGTCACCCATATAACTCAATCACTCACAAATCAATCAATTGTCAAACCATAGAAAATTCACCAATCTAAACATATAAAAATATACTCAAATTTAAACGATTTAATTCTCTTAGCTGCCATTTACTTCTTCACAATTTTGCCCAATTCTTCCAAGTGAGAAAGATCTTGCCTCTCTCTTTTCCCTCTTCCATAGTCAGAAATATCAATCATATTCTGGGTTGACTCAATGACGTCCTCTATTGTTGACGTTCTTTTGAACACCTTACTTACAAACCCAGCATCACGGTTTTTTGATGTTTTTCGTTGCACTATAATTTTTTTTTCTGCACTCCTCGATAACGAGGATAGTCTTGAAGGCTTTTTCGAAGGCGTTCTCCGGATACTCCCAGATACTCCGAACTTTGCTCCATTTCTAAGCACTCGGCCTCTTGGAATCTGATATTCACTCCTGTCCAAAAACTCTTTTCCTTCTTTTGCCGCTTGGAGCATTGAATTCAAGCGCACGATTTTTTTGGAAAGGGAGTTTTTAGGGTTAGGCGTCTTCTTTTCTTCAATCAGTATTTTGTTAGTTTGATCAGCGTTGGATTTCTCGTTTTTGGCTCTCGAAACTTTTTTCTTTTCACTCTTATTGGTCTCGTCATTTTGGATCTTATCAGCTGTTATCTTTTCTTTTTTGGCGCTTGTTGGCCTTTCGTCAATGAATTGTAGGATATCTGTAAAGCATTCCTGTAGAGTAGCGTTTCTTTTGTAAGAAATATAGCTGATAAGCCCAAGCACTTGTTTCCTTGCAGCAGAAACTAACTTTTTCAGCAAATATTTCTTGTCATTCTTCTCGGAAAGTCTTCTCAGAAAACCCAACAGCTGAGTCAAAAAGACTCTGAGATTGCTCTCTTTCAATCCATCTAAATGTTTAATAGCAAATTCCAACATTCTACTGCACCTTCGAGTTTCAAATTCGGCTATCTCGAGCTTTTTCTCAAAGGAGACGCTCGTGAACACCGTGCTGAATAAACTCAAGGCGTCGACGGATTCCCTCGGATCATGGATTGCCATGGTCTCTGCCAACAGTTGAAATGATTCTTTTGTATTCATAAACCATGTGCAAGCGTCTTCCTTCTCTTCAATAATAGCTTCCAGGACTTTAGCGATTTGTCCAGAGTGTGTTAGCTCCTCAATGAGTAACTCAAAGACTTTTTCTTGGCTGAAATGCTTTATGAAGTCTGGGCATAAGATACCATGTAGTAATAGATCGATTATATATCGACTTTTAACAAAAGATTTCTCTTTTTTTAATTCGCAGTATACTTCGCTGATGAGCTGAAATATACCCTGTTTCTCAAGCATCTCTTCCCTCTCAGTCCGCTTCGGACCAGAGAATGCGGTTTTGATGATATGGCAGGCATGTTCCCAGCCTCTCTCCGTTTTTCGATTCTTCAACAGCAGTTTTAAGGCCTCATAGAGATTTGGAAGCGATCAGACCTTGTCTCCTCCTTCGGTCACCATAACCCAAAGACACCATGCTGTTGTCGATTCCAGTTCGAGGAAACTGTTTTGATTTTTACGAATGTAGATCTCAAGTATTTTATTCAATGCGTTCTCTTCGATGAGAGATTCTGTAGCTTCGGCTGATTCAGCAGCCAGGTTCGCGATGGTCCAAATAGCCTAGAATATCTCATTATAAATGACAAAGTAGATTTAATTACAAGTTCACAGGTCACATCCGGAAGTTCCATGTTCAGAAAACCGAGCGTCGTCTCTTGAACTCCTGATTTAATCAAACGATAGTAGTCGGACGTGTCGCAGACAGATAAATTGCAAAAGCAATGCAAAATGTCGTTTATTGTCTGCATATCGGTTTTTGTGTTTTTCGCAAGACTGATCAGCTTGCGAGGGATGTCGGCTTGGATCATAGAAGTGGTGAGGCAGGTACTGCAGAGTTCAGATTTAATAGAACGTACGATATGTGCCTTTACATTGCTATCCAAACTCGGATCGTCAAGTTGTTCTGCATAGGCTTTATGATTCATCATCATTGCTGTTTTTTGGGTTGCTGTTATAAATCATTGAAATTCGCGCCAATTTAAGGGCGAAAGAGACCGTACTATTATAAAGAGGTTGCTGACTATTATAAAGCGGCAGCGTACTATTATAAGGGAGTCAGTATGCTACTATTATAAGGTCTGATATTACTATTATATTAGATGGACCCCTCAATTCAATCATGATCTGAGGAAGTTTGCCTTCAAATGATGTTATGTCATATTTTGCGATGTGCTCATTCTGATCGCCAACGCACTGACCCATCACAAAGATTTATGTTAGTGTGAATTTATCTCAGCACCTGCTACTTTGCAGTCTAATCAGAACTGCTCTCCTCAGCGGTGTCTAACACTTAGCAATAGAAATAGCTTCTACAACGTGCCGAATGGTTATTAGGGCATTAATTTCAGTGCTATCATAGAAAATCCGAGACTAATGGAAGGAGTAAAGTACTGACAAAATATGGTTGTTGGTGTAACCTTTCACTCAAGCCTTGAATAATATTTCTTGGAGAGCATTTTAATGGGTTCAGGGCAAATGAGCTCGAGAAGAGGTGCAATTGCAAAGTAATGGAGACGAAAATTATTTTGCTCACAAAGCTGTGGTATTTAGGAGTATTTCGATAAATTGCCTGAGAAGAAAAAGATGAACTTGCTTGGGATTCCGTCGCTGAGGATATGCTATGTGTATTGGAATTTTCACTTGAAAAATGGTTGTGTAGCAGCTCATAAATTTCTCTTGCAAATTAATATTACGATGAATTTAATGCCATTAAAGTGAAAAATCTGGTGATACCTTATTGGAATTCTTCCAGTAAGCTCATGGCAATATTAGCCAGGGGCAACAAATCTCTTCTGATCGAAGCATAATTTTTCAGTTTTTGCAACAAGAAAGACTGAAAAGGGAATTTTCAAATGGAATTCAATCAGGTCTGGTTAAGCTGAAACTTCCTGGACTATCATTTGAAATGCTCATTACAGTTCCTAATGGAGTCTTGCTGTGAAAGTTTTCTTTAAAAATCAGCGGCTCAAGGACAGAAGAGGCCGAATCATCTACGGAAATCGTCATTGAGAGATTCTATGGATTCAAAGTTTGAAATTAGCTTCATCTTTATTTTAATCGAAAAGCACTGTTGTCAGCTTAAATCGAATGGAATAATCAAGATCTTCATATTTATACGAGCATGAATTCCTCGGCTTTTAAATCCTAAAGCTACATTTAAAATTTTCAAAAAAAAAATCAGATTGCTTAAATGAGTTCTAACTGAGTCTCGAATTGATTGAACTTATAAAGAAAATTTCTTTCGGGTTCATTGTCCTTTTATTTTTGAAAAATATTCGAATTCGATCTCGGGATTGCGATTCCATCTCTTCCCTAAGTTATCCCATCTTCAATTTCTTCTAACTTCGGTGACAGATTACACATCTCATGGTATCACGACTTCTTTTTGCCCTCGAACAAAAAACCCTCAATAAGAGTGCCAATTTCACGATTCGCTTCTGGTTATCATTATAGTGTGCCGATCGAGAGATTATTTCAGAGTAATTTCTTAAAGTTTGAAAAATTCACTATTTTGTGAATCTAGATTGGACTTTGAAGGAATCATAGAGTGAAAAAAATTGTTATGTAAATTATTCAAACAAATAGTATTCTAAATCATTTAGTCATTTATAATCTCATATATTGTTCTTCTGATAGGTAAGTTTTACATGGTCCCTACAACAAAGCCTAACGCATTATAATGCTCATCATTTGCTATATATATATCGCTCTTCTTACTGTAAATTGAAGCATTTTGCTTGCTCGCTGATTTCTTGTCAAACGCTTCCTTTCTTAGTTGAATGTCCCAAACAGAGAGCCATTCCTCGCATCAGAAAAAAGCTGCTCGCCTAGCAAAACCAGAAATTATTCGAGAAAAACACTACATTCAGTAAAATTACCATTCTGACTAAGAACGTCTATTGGGTAGCTGGACGCACGGAACTCACTATTGAAACTTATGGGACATGCCTGATAATCTGGCTCCCAACTTGCTCTGTTAACTGGTGCTGGAAGAAACTTGTTTTCTGGAAGCTGATAGCCAAAATATTGAAAAGGCTCATAACTTTGCTCTATTTTGAGTTTATTGTCTTGCACGAGAGGCTCATCTTCTAATTTTATCAAAGGCTTGCTTTGCCCAAATTCGAATTTTGTTTCAAATTGTTCATGAGAAACTATTTCCGGAGATTTTAGCTTATAGGTCCCTTGGATAGGGAATTGTGGATGCTGGCCGTGAGCCTTGCTGTCGATTTCTTGACACGAAGCCTTTGGATGCTCCCAATTGAAAAAATCAGTTGAGATTTGTGACAGTACTGGAGATCTCTTCGGCGCTACTCTCAAGCTTGGTCCAGTGACTCTTTGAACGATATTCTCCTCTGTAGTTATGTTAAGAAGCTGAATTAGAAAAAAAGAATTACTTTGTAATGCATTTGAATTAGGGTTTTTTCCAAATTGATAAAAAAAATTAGGTTGGATTTCAAATTCATTTTCTGGTGCGAATCCGTTAAATTTTGATTCGTTCTCATAAGAATCAAATGAGATAGATTTAGTTTCAGACAAGAGCACTGGAGTCTTTGTGTAGATGAACTCTGAGTAAGCACCAAATGAATCCAGGTTCAAAGGACTCATGTTCGTTTCTTGGATTTTCGCTTTTGGGATGGCTCTTTTGCACTCGACCCATTTCCCGTCGATGTAGTTCCTCTCGTAATTTTGAATGACTCTTTCCACAGCTTCTTCATGAACGAAAATAACAAACCCAAAGCCTCTGGCCTTGCCAGTCGTTCTGTCACACATTATCGAGGAACTCTCTACAAGGCCGAACTGCCCAAAATATTTATTAAACAGTTCTTCAGTAATCGTGTGAGGTAGCCCTCCAACGAAAATCTTCCTTGTCTTAAACGAATGGCCCGAATCCGCTTTCTTAGGCTGTTCAGGTCCAGTTCGTTTGTCTCGAGGAAAAGCTCTTTTACAATCAACCTAACCAGAGTGATTAAACGAGATTAGCCGCAAACGGCTGTTACTGGTTTTCCGTCCAAGACATGCTGATTAGCTAATACGACGTCAACGGCATCCAGAGACTTGAAGGTCACGAAGCCAAAGCCTCGATACTTGCCAGTGTTTTTGTCTTGCATGATAACACAGTCCACAAGGTCTCCAAACTGGCTAAAGTGTTTTTTCAAATTTTCTAACAAATTCTTTAAAGAACACAGTGCTCGCGGATGAATTACCGATGGTGGTGATGGGAGATAAACCTCCGACGAAGATCTTGTTCCGGCTTTCTTGTGTAGTTAGCTGCATTTTTTGACTGTTAAAGATAAGGTTTTTTCTAATTTTTTGAATATATAGTTAATTAACAAATTTGTTATGTATGATTGAAGAAGAATTTTTATGAATAACGCAAGTCAAATAATTTAACTATTGTATCTTAATTAGAATCTCTCTAACTTAATATTCTTCCTATGAATTCGATAAATTATTTGATTCTTAAGACGAGTAAAATTTGATTTGATTTGAACTGATTTGATTTATTTTGTTTAGAAACTTAAGAGTTTCTAACAACAAAAAAGTAGGAATTGTTAGGTTGGGCCCTATCGATGAACGGTGACTAACATCCTTGATGAAAGCTCACGAATTGCTCGAAACAAAGTTAAATTCATGTTAATTCTTCTCTGTGTTTATATATTCTCAATTGGATGACAATGACAGTCAGAGCTTAATGATAGCTAAAGCTGTTAACGGTTGGTTTCCTTCGAGTGAATCAATTTGAGTTACTATGAGCAAAGAGCAGTCTGATATTCAAAAAATGTATTCGAAAGGCGTTGAAATCATGACAGAAATCCTGAGCAATCATCAAGTGGCCACATAAGATGAACGGAGAGTGCATATGGATACATAAGTCTAGAATTAAATATTTGTTGATTTTTTCCTTCTATTGTAACTGTGTGATCTGTTCTGATTATTCGCGGACAGAAAACAGAGGTTTAATAAAGGATATATCCAATGATAATCCAGGTTGAATTCAGAAAAATTATGTGGCGCTCTAGCTGCCATACCAGGGTTTCTTTCCTCACCTCTTTCTGTGTTCTGCATAGGTTACCCCCTTTGCTTGCTGGCTATTCTCTTTAACCGCACTCAAAGCCCGTTCATTCTCAGAATCACACTCTAAAAGCTGAAAAATCCACTAATTAAACTGACTACATCACAATGGCGCCATAAATTACAGAAAATTCCTTTTTCGAGGCCTTTCGCCTTGTTTCATCCGATGATGTTCATCATTATTCGACTGAGTCCCGAATTTCGAAATACCGTTTTAGAAATTTAACAGCCTAGAAATCTTTGTGATTTTCTAATGACGTTCCATTTTCATAAACCCAATCATAAGTCCCTAGAGAGCCAATTTTTCCTCATATCCTTCGGTAACTCCATGAATTCAAGCACTAAACCTCTCATCCCACCATAATATCCTTCAAATGCCATCACTCTTCCAATCTTTGCAAAATTGTAGGTTCCCGGAATCATAATAAAAGATTCTTTTTATACCAAATCATTCCGAAGAAATTGTCGAATGCTTCTCTTCGATCGCAGAACAGTTCTAAAGGATGCAGAAGCGTTCTAATTTTTCTATAATAATTAAATCGAACAGATTTGATCATTTCTAATTTGTTCGAAAACCGTTTTATAGAATAATTTTTTATCTTGAGTGTGTTCCAGCTTTTCTATTCTATTTTCTGATTTTAGAGTTCGAAGTTCTACCTCATTGTTCTTTGAATTTGTTCGGTATATAAATAGCGCTGGTCCTCATTAGTCATAAATTCCATAAAAATTCTCAAATTACAATCACTAAATCCGATGACTGCAATTTTTGCAAACAACTTCCCTTACAAATTCCCATCCAAGACCTTCAAGTCGCCCTCTCCTTCTTCTCCTTCCAGTGAAGAGGATGTCGAATATCAACCGACCTTTGTCAACCCAAATACTCTCAAAGAGACTCAACTTCAATTTGCGCCGACTAGAAGACAGAGAATTATAGAGAAACGCCGCATAGGATATCAGTTAAAGGCTAAGACTGAGGTAACTAAGCCTAAGAGGAAGCAGTATCTCATACTTTTTTATTAGTTATGCAAGCATTTCCTTGTCAGAAAAACCTGTCCGATGGGCGATGCCTGCGCTTTCGCGCATGGGGAGCATGAACTCGTGGCGAAGCCAATCACCAACTACCGCACTAAGAAGTGCAGGCATTTCGAGGAGAAAGGCTGGTGCCAATACGGTCCTCGCTGCCAATTCCTTCACAACGTGAAGTCAAAAGAAATCAAAAAGATAAAGATTTCCTATGGACAACTTATGCAAGCCGTCCTAGACAGCTATGAAATCAGCTCTAATAACGGTTCTGATGAAGATATTGGAGACTTCCTCAGCCAGAGATCCAATATTGAGGCCAATAAATTACCTAAATTGGACGTGTTTAAGAATATCAGAGGTTAAACTAATTAACTAAAACTACACCAGTCCCTCATTTCAGATGAGAACTGGCAAAACTATCAACTTTTCAGATGAGTGGCAGCTAACGCTGTGTGCAGCTGGGCTAATGTTAATTTGGTGTGTCTTTTGTGGATTCAGATTCTGCCTGTAATAAAATGGAATCAATCAATTTCAGTCAAAATATATACATTTTTTAATCTTACAAGATTGAAGAAGCACTTTATTACATACATATATAAAATCTATAGCTTATGAGCATTTCATAAGAATTATATGTCTCTCAAATTTCATTATATTTTAAATCCACAAAGCTTAAAACAAACATCCAGTGTCTCCATTAGTTACAGTTGCAAGTTTGGTGAATAGTATCAATTTTGTTTTGCCTTTCGAGATCGTTTTCCTACTGGGCATTCAGGAAGATGTTTATTGAATTTAAAATCAAAAATAGGGTCTGAGCATGATATTAAATTAATGAAGTCCTTGAAGAGAAAAAAAGAAAATTTCCACATACTGATGCAAGGCTCCAAATACTGTCTTTTGGAACTAATTTGAGATCGTTCTCTTAACATCCTCTGGATAGTAGATCTTTTCAAGTATCCAATCGAAAATATGCGATTTCAGAATTGATGGCTGAGCGTCCGTTGGCAGGAGGAAATCGAAATCACATAGAGTGCCTGAAGCGAGGATCGTTCGATATTGAGATTACACTGTTATGTAACTGAAAGCAGATAACTCGCTTAATCAATAATGCTAGCTTGGCTATTTAAAGAGTCGTAGTAGCAGTGTTAAGGCTTCAATTAATAGGAAAAGCAAGAAATTAAGTGGATGTTTCGTTTTGTCGTGGATTAGAAAATTCATTTGTTATGTTATATAACATAGAAGAAGAAGAAATTAGATCTCAAAGAAATGACATGTGAAGTACCATCGCGTGAGATATTGCTTTGAAAGTTAGGTATAATAGCAATTTCGCTGGACACTCACCAATAAAATTTTTCCTCTGCAGATAGTAGACTTAGATATTCGATTCAAATTCACCTCGATTACTTCTGATTAATAATTTGGAAAAGAAAGAACCAATCCACAATGATTTCTGAAGGAAAAGTCCAACAAGTAACTACCTCACACCCCATGATCCAGCACTCATATCCTTTAGTTGCTAGAAAAATCTGAGCATTTGCTGCAAGAGAAACGATTCTACGAGTACGAGCAAAAGTTAAAAACATTCGCTTCACGGTAGCACCACATTTCCCACCTAGTGACGTCTAATCCCCTCCTACCCAGCTTTATCTCAGCAGAAAAGATCCCAGAAGCCGTAGACCTTCTCTTCGGCGGAGCAATCAGACTTTTTGACGTGAAAGATGTAAATAGAATATTAGATTATCAATTATCACGATCTAGGAAACTGCCGCTTACAGTCTCACAAACATGGCGATCACAACCATCAAAGATAAGCAGCTCGATTTCGAAAAGAATTATAAAAGTAATTTTGATTCTCTTCACCCCTTGAAGATCAACAAATCCCTTGCAATAGAGAAATTTTTTGAGCTTTTCGCTTTGATTCCTTACTCCAAAGAAAAACTCGAATTCGTAATTCGAGTAATGACAATGTAACTCTCTGTTACTCGCATCTCATGGGTCTAATCGGAAAATGCATTAGATTCTATCCTAAGGAGCAGGATAAAGAGATCTCAATGGTATGCGCTGAGGAGGCTATGAAAAAAGAGGATTATCACCTTGCGCAGAAATTTTTGGTGAAATGCGATGATTCTAATAAACTCGCGGTCACTCTCCTTCGACAATGGATGAAACTTGGAGAGCCCTACGAAAATGATCTCTTTGTTGTGCGCTATATTCTACTTAAGTTAGCGGTCCACCGCCTAGCAGATGCGAAATTCATTCACGATGCTTTTAGAAAGGAGATCAAGACTCCCTTGATGAACTTTGCTGGTAGGGAAGGACGTTAGGGTTTATATCTAACATCCTGATTAGGGCTTTTGATTAAAGCGGCGGAATTGAAGAGCCAGAAAGCATTTGAGGTGCTGATTGAAGGATATGAAATTTCTTACTCGCGTGATCCTACTTTTATCAAAGTAATTGTGATGATGATGAGATTAAGCTAACCAATCACTCTTATAGATTCTGAGGAAAATTGGCTCTGTCTACTTCGGCTTTGTGAATGAGCACGAAAGCATGTTCACATCATTCTTTAAGATGCTTACGAGTTCGTGATTCTTTAAAAATCCATGTAGGGTCTATGGCGTTTTATAAATTCCAAATATGTGTTAATATTCAAAATAGCACAGAGAAAAAAAATTTTGTTAGACATGTAGACGCCTCAAAATGCCTACATCTGGTCTTTTGAGAGTGAAGTTAGCTCTCCGCTACAATTTTAGAAGTTGATTAAACATCTACAAGGTACCCCAAATGGTTTTTTTTTTCGTCTTTCATCCACAATTTAACAATATGGACACCACTAAATCATTGATTCGCATTGAAGAAGCGAAAATCTCCACTTTTTTTTACACGATATAGCAAATGATGGGTTCAATCTCATAGCATTTTTGAATTTCAGGCAGGTTTTTTAATAGCATGTTTTAACAAGATATAGAATATTTGGGTTAAAAGAAAATTCGTAAAATTTACGCAACGATGGAGTCAACGCTCAATTATCTTCACAGAATGCTTCAAACCGCCACTGATCACGAAGAACCGACCGCAGGCCATGACGAGCACGGCCATATCTCATCAGAAGCTTTAGTTGTATTCTGGCTTTTTAGTGGCCTGCTCCTTGGAGGAATCATCCGCGAGGTCAAAAAGAAAACAGGAATTCCATACACACCTCTGCTGTTCGTCGTCGGCATAGGATTAGGATGCGCTTACCACTATCTCGGCGTCTATGGAGAATCCGTCCGCGCCGTTAGTAACGTTGATCCTCACGGAATCCTTTTGATATTTTTGCCTGTCTTGATATTTGAGTCAGGCTTCAACACCGAATGGCATTTATTCAAAAAACAGTTTGTTCAAATTATTATCCTGGCCGTTCCTTGTGTAACTCTCTCCGCCTTGTTTCTGGCCATCTGTCTAAAAGCAATCATTGGATACGATGACATTTTCTCTTGGAGCTCAGCGTTCATGTTCGGCGCTATCCTCTCTTGTACAGACACTGTTGCTGTTATCGCCTTGCTCAAAGAGATTGGCGCTTCGAAAAAATTCAACTCTTTAATCGAGGGTGAGTCGCTGTTGAACGACGCGGTGTGCATGGTGCTGCTTTCCGTCTCATCGAATATCGCTAAAGGAGGTACCGCATCGCCAATAGGAGTCGTGAGAGAGTTTGCGGAGCTGTCGCTTGGAGGTGTGGTGTTAGGTGTCTTGTTTGGTGTTGTTTCTGCGTATTGGATACGAAAGATATTTAACGACGAGGTCCTTGTCGTCAACATCACCTTCTTCTCTTGCTATTTGCTTTACTTCATGGCCGAGAATTTCGACTTTGGAATCAAAATCTCCGGAATTATCGCCTTGGTGGCCTTTGGATTGTTCATGTCGGCCTTTGGTAAGGCGCGTATCAGCACGGAGTCGGATCACGCGGTCCATACGTTCTGGACTTATGTAGTGTACTGCGCGGAGACGATTATTTTCCTGTTGGCAGGAATTATCATTGGAAATAAGGTGTTCCTGAATGAGGAGCCTGAGCTCGATTTAACAGTCGATATAGGAGATTACATCAAAGTGTTTTACTTGTACATTTGCATGCTGATCGTGAGGTTTCTGGTGATAGCCATTTTCATGCCGATTTTGAAGAACAGAGGCTATGGATTGAACTGGAAAGAGGTAATTAAAGACGGATTTATTATAATTGACATGGCGTAGGTGTTTGTACTAGCCTATGGAGGTCTCAGAGGAGCTATCGGTATCGCGTTCTCGTTGATTGTGGCACGTGACAAAGACTTTTCAGCGAATCTTCGACAAATAGTAATTGCATGGCCGAAGCCTTTATTTTAATGGGATGATAGGTTGTATTCGATATGACTGGAGCCGCAATCCTCACGTTAGTGAGTAAGTTATCTTTTGAATGCAATTAGTTAATGAATCTGTAATCAAGTAAATGGAACGACAACTGGTTGGCTCGTAAAGAGGCTGGGATTAGCAAACACGAGTCAAATTAAGCAAAGAGTCATGATTAGTTTCATGGAGCACTTTCTTGACGAAATGAACGACTATCAACAAGAATTGAAAGGGGATTCGTACTTGCAATCAGCAGATTGGAACGTAGTATCAGAAATGGTGGGCAGAAAAGCTTTCCAAGACCTGATTAACCAAGCCAAAGACACTCTCAAGAATCTCCAGAATGAGAAAAAGAAGAACTCTTTCACGAGAATTCGAGAAATATTCGTGCAAACTGCTCTGAAGAAGAATAAACTCACTAAAGATGAAAGCAGCAACTCCCTTGCCATAGAGTAACACTTATTTGCCAATGATGACTCCATGCCCGTTTGCTTTTAGGCTACTTGATAGAAATGTCAAAAAATCCGGGAATTCTGAGTTAGACGAGGTCAATGAAAGCGATGAAGCGTTAATCATTGAAGCGAGAGATAGATACATCATGACGTTAAAGGTATTTCTATCAACTCGCATAAGAAACTAAAGGATGCATCTTTTTTTATTCATTTTTTCTTAGGGAGTCTACTATCAGCTATTTGAGGTGAACCAGTGTAATCCGGACACATATATCCTGCTCGTGGAGTCTTCAAACTGGGATTTGGACAATGATGCTTACCCAATGAACTCGTGGGATTACATTTCCACCTACTTTTTCAACGATTATTACATGAAAACTCTCAACTACTTGAAATTCGTTCCGGTTGTTGGGAATTTCGCAAAAGGAGCCATATTCAAACAATTATCGTTCGTTTACGACGTTGTTTCGACCTACCTCATCGCGCATGAGAAAGTCGAAGCAATGGTTTCTTCGTTCCCAATTCCAGAGGAGATTATGCTTATTATGCTAAAAGAAAGTGAGGAAAATCGCAAAATGGCTGAGGATTACCTGACCAACTACCTCAGCGTCAGTTTCCCTGAAATAACTAAGTCTATTCAAAACTTGAAAGCCGCCTATAGCATACTCACAAGACAAAAACGTATTGCATATATTATAAATATGAGTTTTTTACCCATTATTAAATATTAGAATTGGTTGAAGAGACTCATGCGCGGGGGCAGATTGACGAAAAAGAATTCACGATGCTGAAAAAGAGAATCGACGCTCTTGTAATGAAGTTAAACGAGTTCAGTCCCGAATGGAAGCAGCCTCCTCTCAAGCAATTCCTGAAAACGCTGCCGTTTTTCAGCTTTTTCAGCGATGATGAGCTGAACGCGTTATTGCTTTGCTCTAAAGAGATAGATGTTCATAAGGATGACTGGATGATGAAGGTAATCAAGACCCTTTGGCTTATGAGGAACCACCATCTCTATAAATTTGATAGGAAGGCCAGAAAGCTTCAAAACTCTTTGTGATCACCAGAGGCGTGGGAACGGAGTCGTGCAAAGGCATCTCTAACAATTACAAAGAGAAGAAAGCGATAGGCGCAGTTATTTCTATGCACCATGTGATTAATAATTCAATGAGATACCAAACAGGTGAGTCAGCTTAAGATTTTACAATATTAAAATAATTTCAAGGGTTTATTGCTGATAGCATGGTCGCTGGAGTAGCATTCGATCTCTCATTGATAAAAGAGAAACTTAAGCTCGACAAAAAGGTAATCATCGTTACCAAGTTATGAGCAATAGCTAAACAAATAATTTTTGTTAGTTTGAAGAGTTCGTTTGGAGAGAGAGCTTCTTCTTCCTGACACGATATCATCACGAAGAACTGAAGGTATTCGCTAAGTTTGATCGGGCGAAAGTCAATGCGATTGTCCAAGAAATGAAGTTCGTTAAGGTGAAAAAAAATTCAACGATAGACATTTCTCAGGGAGCGATCTTCTTAAGAGGTATTTATTAAGATTTCTTGTCAATATATTCATTTATGTTTTTCAAATACTAAGGTCAAGCGATAGAATATCGCTCAGAAGACACGGGAATAACGTCGGAGCCTAGAACCTTCAAAAACATAGCGGTTCTGCTCCCTGAAAAAGGGCTTACCTCATTCTTGATTAAAGCAGAGAAAACCTGTGCGCTCTTTGTGCTGTTGGACACACAAGACTTTTACGACAAAATGCAGAGTCTCTCAGAGCTTGTCGAAGCGAAAAAGAGTGTTTTCGTTCCTGGTCATAAAGAATCGGTGATGATGAAGGGATCGTCCTTCCATGTTAATACCCTAGCTGGAAAGTCTGGTCATCATTTTGATCGCTCGGCTAGCAGTCGAAGAGAAGCACTCTCCGCCACTTGGAAACCCAAACCAACCTCATCTATAGGTTCCAACGAGCCAACCCCAGGAACAAATCCGTTCAAAGGCGCAGCAACTCCGAAAGCGGGGTACCTCGCTCATGAAAAGAACTTTGAGACTAAGGAAATGAAGGTGCTGCCGGTTGGCACAGAGAAAAGTCCCTTTGAGATTGAGAGGAGCCATCCATCTGAAAGCGGAACCCCAGGGTTAAAGAAAATATCGATTTCACAGACTCAGATTAAAGAAGAGGAAGACGAAGGTGACCAACATGTGGAAATTCCTGTGAAAGGAGATGAGCAGACGAACAAAGAGAACAACTAAGTTCAAATTGATTATGATCAGAGGTAGCTATTGTAAAAACTTAAAATTTGATATAAGAAGAAGAATGAAATGAAAAGTTTATGATATTGTTGATTAAGCAAACATTATTTGTGAATGTTGATGGTCTTATGCTTATGTTATTGATAGTTGAGATTATGAAAGAACAAATGTACTCAATATTTTTTAAAAAGATGCAGGCAGCTAGCTCATAAGAAGATAATGGGCTGAAAAGATTATAAGTCCTTTGAGTCGTTATTTTAACGATTTTCAAGTCTTGTTACTTAGTTAATGCAAGCTAGCGTTCATATATTACGCCTATAGATTATTCTTTTTTAGATTAGCCTTGCGAATTTCTTTATAAGAGATATTTTATCTTTAATGACGCTAAATCAACAGAAAGTTTTTTTAAAAGAATCTTCCAATACTCTACGAATAATATTTCTAAAAGAAAAATAGCCGAAATGCAGAGCCAAAGTGTACCTTTGTTGGAAATCAGCGGCACCCAAAATAAAGGAGTTAAGGATCAAAACCTTCAAGGACAGAATCGGCATCTGAACGGTTTTCATAAAGATGCTGATTTATTTCTGCCAAAAGAAAGATTTGTGTGGATTTTCAGCGAGAAATTAGACGAGTACTTCAAACACTTTGATGATAAGTTGATTGCAGCCATCCAACGGCCAAAGCTTCACCAGCAACCAGGAAATCTGGTATCTAGAACCTTAGCAAGATTGTTGTTCTTTTTAGCAATATCAATCACCTGTGACATTCCTCTAAATCAAATATCTTTGCTAATTTATATATATAGTCTTAGTCAATATCGAAATGGGACCTGCTATCACAATGACGTTATTAATTCTTGGGATGGACTATTCTGCGGTAGGCTTATTTATTTTCCCATTCACATCCGTTGTCTTTAGGATCGGTTTTTGATTATTTCCTTGGTCACTGCTCTGATAACACAGATTCCCAAACGTTTCGCTTTCAGAAAAAGGCCTTATATGGTGGGAAGAGCATTTAAAGTATGCGAACTGTTTAAACTTCTCGAATAATCTATCTAGCTCAGGAACTCTTCGAAAACATCATCATTTCCCTCCAGAGCAGTCATATGTGCAGTCGTATTTGGATACGGCTTGTTTGAAACTTATAACTATGAGTATGCGGTTGCTACGAAACTACCGCCACAGACTATAAGTGAACTTTCAGCTCTCCTGATTGTTATTTCATTGGCGTTATCAGCCTCTTGGGCCAGGGTTAGTCATTACCTCAAAATTTCATTAACTCGGCGATTTTATAGATATATATTGGTGCTCATTACCCAAGTGACTGTATCGTTGGGGCTCTGGTCGGGGTTTTCATCATTCTGATTACGAGATGCTTGAACTCAATGCCCCATATCTTTGGCTGCCCGAGCTGTTATGAGCGAGCATGCTATCCAATATCTTCGGCTCAACAAATGAGCAATTTGAATTTTTCGATGGTAAATACAGATCTTTGATGAAGGAAATTTAATCTTTAATTCATAGCAAAACGTCGAACTCATCTCTTTCATTTCAGCAGTCGGCTTTGGATTGTTTTTCTTGCTAATTCTTCCACCGATAAAATTTTGGGAGAAAGCTGCTCCATTATTTGGGTAAGAACTTTATGATGTTAGTAGAGTTTCTTGCTCATTTTGCTTATTTGATTTGTAGGAGCTTCTTTGCAATAATTGTTGCATCAGTCGCTATTAAGTGCCCAATGAAAGGTGCGCTTGGGATGAAATACGTGCCGATTGGAGACATTTCCACTCAGAAGATTTTCTTGGCAATTGTGCTCGGTCAAAGCAATTTACTCAGTTCTTTATTCGCTGTCAAGAGATATCGTGCCCTGAAAAATAAATCATTTCTTAAGCATATTGTATTTAATGCAGGAGTATTTCTGCTCTTCCTGGCCATATTCACTTTTGTTATAATCCGCGGCCGTCTTTTGGTGCAGTTCTGAGTTTTGGGATTACTTGTTGTATATAATCAACGTGAACATATTTTTTTGTAGAACTTGTTACATATTGTGCAGCCATAATAATACTCTACTTCATTTAATACTCCAAGAGACATTAGCCCTTCAAACAAGTTATTGGCCATTATTCTCCAGCTTGGACATAAGTAATGGCGTTGTCATGAGCTTTTGAAATTAGGCACTACTATGCCATTTCGACCTTCATCATGTCCAATTTCAATTCTGACGAAAGTTGTATTGTGACCCCAACATTTATCTTGATAAATTAATTTGTTACCAGAAAATCAAAGGTCGAAAAACAATGAGAACAATCTGATGGAAGCGCAACAGGCAGAGCCAAAAAACATAGATTCGATCGTCGATAACACCACATCACAGAACTTTAAACTATTTTGGAGTTTTCGAGGCAGCGAGAACAAACTCCGCGTTCATGATCAAACAAGTGAAGCGAAGTCAGAATTTCAAGGACCGAAAGTACCAGTCGGTAATTTTCTTACTTTAGGTTAAGTAGAAATCATAATTATCCTAGAAACTAGGATGTCATACTTTGCTATTTCCAGCTCCAAATTCAAATCAAATCATTTCTTCAATCACTAAACCTATTGGCAACGGCCCTCAAAAATCTGCACTCGAAGTATTTTCAGCTTCGTCTCCTTACTCGCAGGTCTATAGTCTCGAATATGCAGATGGAGGTATACACAAACAACTTGCTTAATTTTTAATTAGAAAGACAGATATTGTGGACATTGCGACTAATCCTTGTACGAATCTGGTGGCAGCCAGGATTTTGAAGGCAAAATGACCTGCCACCTCTTCGACTGTGTGGACTGGACAATGATAAAGAAATCTAAATGGGATTTTCAATTAAAACATAAGTTCTTTGCTCCTTTCATAGGGGAGTTATTCTTGGAAATTCAGGAACAGTACAGGCTTAAGCTTCGATTCAAGCGGAGATCTCACAGCAGCAATCACTGAGGTAGGGAAACTCGCTTTGTTTAAGACTCAAACAGATGAAAAAATTCTGACTTTTGACGAGGATAGCGCTCCTTATTGGAAAAGAAAGCTGTGATGAAAATTTACAAATGTGAATATTTTCAGATTGGAATCGGGTTTGCTGCATTTCGTTGGAACTCTTCGTGTAGTCTACTAACGACAACATCCAAAGACTGCACGGTTAAAGTAACAGACTGGAAATCGAAATCGACAATTTTCAAGGATGAAGAGGTTACAGGTCGATTATGCATAAGTAATAATAAACTCTCATTTTGCATTGCTAACTTTACGAACTGAGGACTGCTGGGTTTGGTCCGCCTGCTTTATCGACAATTAAAAGGATAAAATAATTTGTAACATGGCCACTATGAGCTTACTATATCGTCTTGTTTGAGAGTTGTATTGCGGGTGCAAATTTTCTGTATTTTCGTTCCCTCTGGAAATATTTCAAAATGAATAAAATATGTATTTCTCGAACCTTAAGGTATGGAAAGGTTAGTAAATTATTATAGTTCTACAACCTAGACTGAACTAAAGCAAGCTGTTTGTAAGAATTGAGAAAGTTATTGTTTCATCTAGAAGAAACAACTCAGCAGTGTTTAACAGGGAGAGAGGGTAAGAGGGTGTTCTAAGAAAAGTTCCTGAGTTAAAGAATTGTTAGAATTAAAAAAACGGATGATTTTTTGATAATGCGTCATTTCTAACGAGGCACGTAACATTGAGAAAAAGATCCAGAATCACGACTTCTAATTAGAATACGGAGGGATTTATTATTGGTACATGTTCCAGGAATCTAACCTTTTTAAATTACATGGAAGAAAATCCAGAACATAAAAACAACGATCATTTTAATGGAATGCCCTTATATCTTGAAATTTAGGAAAAATCCGTTCAGAATTGGTAGTTAGTCAGGTCCCTTGCTTCCTGAGTTCAAGCAAAATGCTAGATCGAAATAAAATATAATTTTACATAGTTGCTATTCGTTTTTACAGAAAACAAGTCTTCAATAGGCTAGGTATCTCTTAAAATCTAACAACAACAACCTTGAGGTAGCTATTTTTAACTCATTTGAAGAACTGAAACATTGGATATGTGATCTATAGTTTCTAGAGCACTGATAATGGAAAATTCAGTTCCCAAATCAATTTCAGAAAACTCAGGAAAATTCCATTTAATTAAAGTCAGAACACATCTAAATGCAATCAAATCTTATTTAGTTTTGATTCTCTGGAAAGGGAGAGAAATTTGTGTTTTCTTGGAGTGAAAGGACGGAATAGCTTGCAAAAATGAGTACAATGAGTAGTTGATATCGTAAAATGTAGCTGTAGACACAGTTACAGAAATTAATTTTATTAACTCTCAGGGTAAGTTTCAAAATCGCACAGCAAAAAGTTAATTTTAACATGGGTTTTTACGAATTAATAACTTAACAATCATCAAGCGTTGCCATTTCTGATGACACCTGCTAACAGATCACGTATCTTAACGATAGCTTGAAATTCAACAATCAAATCTTGTCTCACCTTTTTGTATGCCTCAACTCAGTATCTATGAAATAACTTCTTTCTACAATGAACTGCTATAAATAAGCTTTTACTCGTACATCCGAAAGACTTAATTCATTCCTTTGCATTAATAGAAATGCAGAGCCTATATTGAGAACCGCAGGTCCTGAAGTAAAGGAATTTGCATTATTCAAACCGTGAATAGTTGTAGGAGAAAGAAGATTCTTAAATTTAATTACTTCTGTAAAAAATGGGTATTTTTCATTATATACTTCTGTTGAAGGGAAGATATTGTCTCTCAAAACTCTGAACCTGGCTCAAGAGTTATACTCACTTGCATAACACGGCTAGCTGTAATTATTCCCGTTCATGAGTGGATCATTCTAAAACGTTTTTTGTGAAAATATTCATTTCAACCAAGAATTTCTCACTTAAATTAATTATTTTTTTCGATGAATGATTTTGAACATTTTTTTGCAAATAAATAATTTCCGAGTGCTAATTTCGAGATTTGAGGATAGCTATTGGCTGTGATTTAATAATTTCTGATTAAATTTGAAACTCACAACTTCTGGCTTTGCCATACGGACCATGAATTTCAGTCTGACTACTCCATCTCTTGGTTATGACCTGGAAACTCCCAAAAGTAAGCCTTTGATCCTGAGTATTAAGCAACTGAGCCAAAATGAATTAGATTCTTCTAATGACACCACTCCGCGTTTCGATGACTTTCAAATACCAGAGCTCAATAATAACTTATCATCTGTAGAAACTGATACATCAATCTCTCCTTCAAGAAGGAATTTTGAACGAATACGGAAGAGTTTGAAAAGTAATTGCTTCATCAAACCTCGGCATGCAATTAATTGTTCGTTTTTTACGAATAGAGGACTCAGCTTCCACTATTGGACTGAAAAGTGGTTCAATTTCCGAAGATAGTCTATCTTGGAAACGATCGATTAGTAATAACCTCATGGAAGATTGATATTAAAGGTTTTTCTTTTCTGACTAGTTCTCGACGAGAATCAGCCAATATTTATGAAAAAGATGACAGATGAAGGTCATACTACCCTCGAGGAATTTTCTCCAGGAAAGAATCAGATAGTTCTTGATATCTCGAAGGATTCGAATGATATATTAAGTAACCCTCCAGAGTTAAAATAAGTCTGACTTTTCAGTGGAGAAAATCGGCCAATTATCTTTCATTGAGGAGATGAAGCAGAATACTGACCGAAAAGCTCGTGAATCGATCCATTTTATTTATGGAAACTTCAAAGATCTCTACGAAGAGAAAGAAACTCTAGGAGAAGGCTGCTCTGGGGTTGTAAAAAGGTGCGTTCATGAACCAAGTGGCCAAGCTTTTGCCGTGAAAATCCTCGAAACAATGGGAGATGAAGAAAGACTGTTGCTGGTGAGACTAATGGATGTGCTCATAATTTATTTTATTGATTGACAATAGGAGATAAATCAGTTTAAATCTCGAAAAACTTTATTCCACAAGCAAATCGTCACCGTGTTTGACCTCTATATCGATCTGAAGAAGAACAAGGTTTACACTGTAATGGAGTACATTGATCAACTTGATCTCCAAAAGCATTTAGAAGCGGATAGACGCTTCGAAGGTAGTGTGAAAAGTGATGATTTGCTCTTAATCTCGTGTATTTAATGCAGAGGAAGCAGCAGCAACATTGCTAAAACAAGTTCTGCTTGGGGTGCAGTATCTTCACCAACATGGTGTCTGTCATCGTGATCTTAAACTCAGCAATATCCTTGCATCTAGAGGTAAGCTCCATTCACTTGCAATTCTTTATCGCTGTTCTTTTCTCTAAAAAAGATGGAAAGATTGTCCGGATTTTGGATTTCGATGTTTCTAAATTCAAAACGGAGGGAACGAAATATTCGGCGTTGAAAATGGATAACATGAAGATGTGGACTTACACAGGAACGCTTTATTTCCTTGCCCCTGAATTTTTTGAAGATATGGAATACACGTAATATCCTCTGGCTGCGACTTGTTTTGATAGCAAAATTCTTATTGATTTAAGTGAGGCTATAGATCAATGGAGTCTAGGAGTCGTACTCTACGCACTGCTGACTGGACACCTCCCCTTCGATGCTCCGATGTATTCCTTGACATAGAGCTCTGTTATTTATACTTTTCATAGCAAAGAGGACCTTATTAAAGAAATCACAAGTGGAAACTTCAACACCGAGCGCGATGAATGGAGAAACATTTCTGCTGAAGGTCAGGACCTTATCAAGGCGCTTCTTCAGAAAGATTATCGTAAAAGATTGACTCCTTTTGAAGCTCTAGCACATCCTTGGATAATTAAGGTATTCTTCGGAGCACACTCATTTTGTTAACAAATATATATAGAATACTTCTGTTGAATCTAAAGACTCTGATTGTAACCGTGGTTTTGAAGTCTTGGTGTCTCCCTTCCGGATCAGAAAGCCTTCAAGAAACATGAATAAATCCTTGTTCTCAGAAAATAATCTGATCAAGGGAACGAACGATGAGGGCCTTAGCGGCAAATCTCCAGTCTAACTATAACAAATTTACGATGCTATTGAAAGTATTTCGATAGTCAATTTAACATATCTTTACTGAACTGAATTGATACTCTTTATTATTTTTACCTCATAATTTTTAAATCACCAGTATTTAATAAATTTCATTCTTTGTATCTCATCTCATCGCCTGCAGCCTTACCTGCTATCTACGGACTTTTTCGTATTTTCTTATTCATATATTCGTATATTCATATATTCATAACATTGACATTCATGCCTAATAAAATCAATTAATAAGAAATTTTTACTATTTAAAAGGAAATCTTTATATATGAATATACGCAAGGCGACGGGTTACTATCTAGACGGCGCCTTTTAGTTGCATTTTTGCAACATATACATACATAGCAGCAAAGAAACAAGTTTCTTTACTCCTAACCTAATCCAGCAGGAAACGACTGCTCCGAAAATCAATCTAAATTCACAAAAGTTCGTCAGTAGGGATTTTTATTAATGTGGGGAGCCTTTCAGATTGGCCTCGATTCGCTAATTGAATTCTCAATACAATGAATTTCGGATTGGAAATTACCTCAATATCCTTTCTGGAAAGTTGAAGTGCAAATACTGTTTTCATAAATGCATCTTCATCAAACCAGAACGGACTACGGAAATCGTTGGTAATGAAACTCATCATTGTTTCAGCTCCTTTCATCATCATCAGGTCTTTCTCTTTGCCCTTTAGTATCGCAAGAGAAACTCGAAACAGTATCTTTTTCTTCTCAAACAGCAGTGAGTCCATGATCCGGGCGACGGTGTTAAACGGCAACCCCGGATCCCCTGTAAAAAGCGTCATCCACCACGTGATTGTGAAATTTATGCTTTGAACTCTGTGATTAGCCTAGAAAGTTGTAGTTTATATTCGACAGAGAACCATTTCTTACTAAATGTGCATATAATTTAGGAAGCTGGACATTGATCAACTCGTCCAACGTAAGCAACTGCTTACCGGCCTCTACGATATCTTTGTAGTATCCTAAGAGGTCGTAATTCTCCATTAAACTGATCATTATCCAAAACGCATCCTAGAGCCCATCTTTAGTTATATGAATACATAGAATTGTCGTACCTCTTCACTACAATATTTGAGCAGCACTCCGCAGATGAAGTTCACACCGCGGCAATAGCCAATCTGTCTATAGGCTATCGTAATCGCTGATAATACTTTCGCAAGGGATCGTTGTTCGTTTGCCGTGCCGCAGGTCTTCATGACGTCCTGGTAAATATCCTCTTTGAATGGAATGTCGTCTGTGTTTAATATATCCTTTACGTATGAAATTATTGTTAGTTGATATAATTCGATTGGTGAACTCACGTTGTAATTAATCTCCTTAAAGGCCTGCTTCACAGCAGCTACATTCGCAAGCATTGGCCATATCGTTCTTCGAAGAGATGTTGGGATTCCCTTTCTGATTAAGGATTTGACTGGGAAAACAATGACAAGACATTAGTCCCATTTTCTTAGGCCTGAGTCGCTTACCGGTTGAATTTGATTTTTCAAGTGAAGATTCCAATGTAGGGAGTATTTTCTGCCATTTCTCGAGCTTTTGGCTCTCTCTTCTCTGCAATTCCGTCAGAAGCTTTGGGTCCACTTTACTAGATACACCATGAGATCTTGGATAAGGAAGATTGCTTTTGAGATACGCTTCTTCGACATTTGTCCAAGGTCGGTATGGCTTGTCTTCAGGTTTAGAGCTTTCTTGAGTCGTCGTTTGTGTATTGTCGGAGTCGTCAGTCTCAGCGCTAATTTTTTTGGCAGGTTCATCTATATTTTGAAGATTGGAAGCGGGTTCATTGCGCTCTTCAAGGTTGACGGGATAAGTGACAGGGTAGGAGTAAGCTTGGCTGGGATTTGAATAAGTAGGGCTTGATTCTATTGACGGTTTTGAATCAATGTTCTCGATGATGTCTCGAGGCAAGAGCGACTTTGAAAAATGGTTTTATAGAGAACGCTGAGGGTGGTTTTACCACTGAGAAGAGCCGACTAACGGCTGAGAACCGAAGAAAAGGATCTTCGTAATGTATGTCCATGCGATTTCTTTCATAAGGCTCTTCAAGTGGGCCGTCCATTGTGCTGACGGTATTGATTAGACTCCTGAAAAAATTAATTTGATTTATTTAGGAGTCTGGTCACAGCGTCTAAATTACGATGTAAACAAAACCTGTAGAAAGTTCTCAGGTTTGTATTTCAAAGGAAATTCGAACCCATAAGCAGAAAAGATCTCTATTTTTAGTGGTAGCATTTCATTGATGCAAAGATGGAAATAAGATGACGGGTCTCCTATGTTTAGAACAACTTGCCTAGTACCACTGTTGTATTGAAAAGAATTTTTTTGGCCTAAATACTATCTCAAAAAAAATGAGCTTCGAAGGATCATCCTATCATTGGTTCCCCCACCCCGCGAACGCCTTCTCTCTGACGATAAGATCCGTATGTTGAAAAGCAGTAAAGAAATGTTGACGCTTAATAAAGTAAAATTCATTTTGTAGGAACCTCAAACTCGTCATGGTTCCTTGGTTTCCCTTTGTTGTCTTTGGGATATAAGTTATGTGCACTGTTCTGAGAGGTTCCAAAATAGCTGACCCAAATGAGTTTTCCTTGAAAACCCTTCATCCTGAGCCAAATATAGCTGAACTGGTTTTAAAGTTGAGAACGAAATCAATTGTGTAATTGATTTTTCAGCTATCAAGT
>ENA-UOTX01000805-UOTX01000805.1-compost-metagenome-genome-assembly--contig:-NODE-805-length-29535-cov-18.321882_pt1 | contig 29535 bp, 24 predicted proteins | sample MGYA00238143_ERZ746982 | MGnify/ENA primary metagenome ERZ746982 (study PRJEB28758, sample SAMN06268862) | compost metagenome | isolation source: single cell | place: USA: California, Emeryville, Joint... | reverse complement strand
TTCGAAAATGTCCATGGATTCTGGACCCCTGCCTTCCTTGAAAAGAGCAGACATGAGCCATTCACCGCAGAAGAGACAAACACCCTCAATCTCGAGGAGACTGAAACGAAAGAACAACCAAAGCTCGCTCAAAAGTGAGAAACAGGATCTGCATAATCAGCTTTCTATTGCGTAGTTTTCCCAATGAAGTGATTATCAATAAGCCATTCGGTATTATGTCAGATTCATACCATTTAGCTGTCAAAACTATACTTGACGATGAGTTTATCTGGCATACAAACATCACTTGACATGAAGCTCCCAATAAAAATATAAATCATCCTATTTATATATACACACCTATAGTAGCTTCGTTTCCCAATACTATAATGGGCTATTTCTACCACTCTAATCCTACAAGTCGCCTTTAGCCTTGGAATTTCGTGGATCTGATCACTCCGGCCTTGATACCGAAAATTTCTCCCTCGTAACCCTTCGACTTATCTCTGTAAGTGATACCTTTAGACTGTATGGGTGTTAATGCTTCTGAAATTGAAGTAATGGGGTATTTACCTTTAGTTTCTTGAGAGCTTTGTCGTATTTATTTCTCAATTTGACTCGAGAGTTCTTGTTCTCCTTTGGTCTACGACGGGTCAGTCCTTTATTCTTGAACATGGTGTTCGAGATTCCTCTTACTCCTTCCTCTCCTTCGACTTTTTGAATATCATGCTCGAATTTGGCGGCGTGTGCTTTCTGTAATGAATGATGTGAGTATTAGTAGCAAAACTGAGGATATATACCTCCTTGTTTAATTGAATGAGGTTTTTAGCGTCCTTCTTAACTTTCTTTAGCTGACGGTACACATCGTCTCCATCTCTCTCTTCATCGCTCTCTCCCTGCTCGACTGATAATTTCATTTAGACGAATATTAGCTAGCGAATTGATACTTTCTCTCTTCAGTGCTTGGAATTTCTTTTTATTTAACACCTCTGCAAGGGTTTTAGTCTTCTTTGGTTTTCCACCACTCTTTGGCATTGGCTCATCGAAATCATCATCATCGTCGCCGAGTTTGATATCATCTAGATCAAAGTCTTCATCATCAAAGTCATCGTTGTGCTTTGAGGTAGAAGCCATCTTCTTTTGCTTTAAGGCTCCGAGTCTGTTAGAACCGAATGTCAGTCTTGCCTTTTCATCTTCATCGTCATCAATCTAATGAAAGATCAGTTATCCTTTCCTTAAGAGTTCTGCAATACCAATTGCAATGGGTCTTGTGCTGAATCACTATCATCTTCCTCCTGAACTGCTGCGACAGGTTCTTTCTTTTTGGTACGCTCGCGCTTTTTGTTTTTTTTATCAAGTTTCTTTTTTTGCGCAATGACGATAAAAATCAAGGAATATAGGCTATAATGTACTTCTTTCAATGTTTTTGACTCTGTCTTTTGGTTCGCTTCGAGATTGCCTTGGAATTGATTGAGTAACTTCCTCTTTTTGTGTGCTAGCCCATTGTCTTGGTCCTCGGCTTGAGCAGCGGCAACTCTTTGCGTGCTTACTGGTAACAGCAAATTCATCACTGAGAAAAAATTGCTAAAATATTCAAATTACCAACTTTCCTCAGCAGTTGATCGGTTTGCTTCTCTACAAGCTTATCTACTTCTTTCAGTTTCGCGATTTGGGTTTTCATCACCATCAATTTCTTCAAAATCGGATGGTCTTTGACTGATTTCCCTTCTTTTTTCAAAGAGATATAGAACGCGAGGTTCATGCAATATGACAGAAGCAATTCAAATTTCGTCTCGATGTATTTTTTTCCCTTTGTAATGAAACCATTAGATTTCCACATTGAAGCTGCTTTCCCTTACTTGTAGTGATTTAACGCCTTGATTCCGGGCGTAGTTGAGCAGAGGAAGGTACTTATATTTAATCTGCTTCAGATTCCTTGACAGCTCGTTCATTATGCCGATCAGCTCAGGTGATTCCTTTTTAATGATCTCGTATTTCTCATAATCATCTAATTTTCTCTATGAACAGTCATTAACAGTTAATAACGCGCATTCATGAAGATAATTGTTACAATCTGCTCCAATCTTTTCGCACTGAACGGTCCTGACTCATCATCTCCTTCTTCCTCGATCTTATCATCGGTCGAAACGTGGACTTTTGATCTCTTTGTATCTGCACAGATGAAAATTCGCACAATGGAGGCGAAAAGCAGTCTTTACCTAGGATAGTGTCGAAAAACTCGCCTTCAGTGAGTCTCTCCTTTCTTAGATTCTCAATAATTTTAGCTTCTTCTTCCTCTTCGAAATCTGCTTCCTCATCACTCTAAATGCGCAAACGAGAAAATGTGAGTGGGATGGTGGGTGAGGTTATTCGGTACATGTTTGCCTTCCTCTTCGTTGTAAAACTGATTTTTCTTTTTGCCCCAAGCGGTAACTTTCAATTCATCGTCGTCATCGCTATCGTCCTGGTCAATCAAATTGTCGTCGGAGTCATCAATTGATGCGTCTTCAACTTCTGGGACCTGTTGACCTTCTTCATAATCAGATTCGTCGGAGCTCATCGGAAGTTAGTGTGTTTGCCAAAAATATCTTGTAGAAATAAAAATATTTAAGCTTCTAATCAAAGGCTTCTGAAAGTCAAAAAAGGCTATTTTGAACAGAAACGCATCATAAATTGATATTCAAAAAACTATGCTTGGCGTTGGATATTTGAGATTATCGCGTCTTATCTACGCTAATTCTCCTGTGAAAATCCATTCGGCTGAGAAAAATCGTTGATAGTTACAATTTTTTGAATCATGTTACACAAATAAATAAGAAGAGGAAAAAAGTTACACTTGAGTAATACGGAATGTTGAAAAATCAATATTTCTAACGAAATAACCAAGATAATAAACTCTACAAGAAAACCTAACCAATATTCAATACGTTTGGGTATTTGAATAGCTCTTGGCGCAAGGAAAAATGAGCTTACTCAGCAGCCAAAATCCCAGAATCCAAGGACTTGTCGTCAAGAAGACTGTGTTTGAGGATATTGTTGTCCGTAGACATGATATCATACGAATCATCACTGCTTTCAATGAAAGGATGCCTTAGGAGCTCAGAAGCTGAGGGTCGCAGGGATTTATCCTGCGAGAAACATAACGACAAGAATTCCCAGAGGTGTGGGTGGGATAAAAACTCCTTTTTTGTGGTTTCTTCGCAGACTTCTAGAGGACTCGGATGTCGAATCATCTCCATCAAAACCTAATTAAACAGCGATTAAATCAGTGTGTTGCTGTGGAATTGCATACTTGAACCGCGGTTGCCTGATGATATGGTCTTTTCCCTGCCAATAGGTGGTAGAAGCAGCAGCCTGCAGACCAAATATCTGCCTATAAGTAAATATTATAAATGTTACTCGCACAGGAAATTCAAAATTTTTACTTTAAATGAATAAGGCTCTGAATTAATCACTTCAGGCGCCATGTACCAAGGCGTTCCAATTGTCGATTGTTTGAATGAGTGCTCGCCGTCCATCTTCTTGGAGATACCAAAATCCGCCAATTTAACCAATTTTCTATTACCCGACAGAAGTAAATTCCCAGGCTAAGCGAGAATAATGATTATTATTAACGATTTTCCAATTCAGAATCAATTTACCTTTAGATCCCTGTATAAAATATTATTATTGTGAAGGAACTCCAAGCCTTCCAATATCTGCCTGATAAAGCTCTTCTTATCCTCAATGGTCAATTTCGCGAAATCCGCGTGCTCGATATATTTCTCCAGCGACCCTCCCTGCATATACTCCATGATAATTCCATATTCAATAATCGCGCTCTCTTCAGTGGGTTTGGGCTTGTACAAATTATAATACTCAACGATATTGCTATGTCTGAGGTGCTTGAACAATTGGTATTCTTTTCTAAGAGTGTAATACCCTTCGTTTGCCTTCTCTTTGGGAACTAAAAAGAGTTTCAATGCGGCCAGTCCTTCACCCGCGGGAAATTTAATGAGATGCACTTTGGCTTCTGACCCTCCTCCCAAGAATCTCAGGGGTTTAATCGTCCCTTTATGCTCATCAGGTGCTAGAGCCCTCGAAAATGACGAGTTCCCATTAAAAGAGATGACATCAAAAGTCTGAGATCCGCCTTGGGATTCAGTCTCTTCTGTTTGGATAGTACAGTCGCTGATGAGGGTATGTGAGACGCTCGCGTCGCTCTGGGTGGTGAGGATGTCGGCACTCGGTTGATCAGTGCGGAAGGTGTACCCTGATCGAATGGTATCTACTTGAGATAAATCGAAATTTTCCCCTTGAGCATCGTATGAGAGTGACGATAGAGAATTTAAGTTCGTGTCTCTTCGCAGTGAACCTGCCCCTACTGGACTCAAGATGTTATCTCTCTTGGTGGAGGAGGAATGGGATATGATGGAAAATCCGTTTTTATTAGATGAAGCTTCCGTTGTCCGCTGAGAAATTCCAGCAGAATTAGACGATTGCTTCCAATCGTCAGGATTGTTTGGCGTGTGGTTATTAAAAGAAATCACATCAAAATCTCCTCGTGAATCGTTGATGGTTTCATCCATGAACGATTCAGCATCATAATTTGAGCCTTCAGCATGCGAGAATGCAAGCGATGAATTACGCGACAATGAAGGCAGGCTTGGCTCAAAATATTTATCAGGCTGCTCAACTTTCTTTAACAAAGGAGATTTCATGCTGTTTATCGTGAGCTTACTTTTTTCTGTGTCCCGAAGCAGCGAGTCTGGTAAAAGCGGTTGGTTTCCGAGTATGCCAGAGTTATTATTGCTCTTAACCACAGAGTATGAGTTTGAAACCAATTGACTAACTGTTGTGTTATTTTTGCTTTTATTACCAATGTTGGGAGATTTATAAATTGCCATTGATCTTGCGACACTCCCAGTTATAGGCTTGCCAGTTGATTTCAAACCTGCACGCTGTTGGGTCGCCGTAGGTTTTAAGCGATCTGTAATGGGAGTTAATTGGCTCTTGTTTGATTTTATAATCGTTTGTTTCGTTTGTTTCGAATTTTGGGATGAATACCCTGAAAAATCCAAGCTTAAATTATTGATTGAAGGTAACTGGTTTTTTGAGTTTGCTGTAGTAGCGGTTGTGGGTTTGCTCACTGTGCGACCATTCAATCGCGAGGTGGCTAGATTTGTACCAAACTGCTTCTTTACAGGACCCTGCTCTTTGAAGATACTTGAGAGCTGTTCCTGTGTCAAGACCTTTGATTTTGATTGCCGGTCTGTATTTCTGCTCTCCTTGTTACTATAACTACAAAGCAAATACATTTATTTTTATCTTGAGAGAGAGAGATTCTTACCTCTTAATCTCAGGGATCGCACCTCCTCTCTCTCTGTAACTGTCCGTTAGTTCCTTTTGTGGCCTACATTCTGTGAAAGACTCGTGAAAGCAGCTTCCCTGCGATTCAAGTCTGACCAAAGTCTTGGTTTCACTTCCCGGTTTTTCATCCGACTCTTTGGGCTTCTCGAAACTATCATTCAGCACAATTGAAGGCTTCTCTTGTAATACTAGGCCTCTGGATTCCGATAAAAATCCTTCCTTTGTTTTTATTCGGAATGAGGCTTCTTTTTCTTTACTGTCAACCTTCTTACCGTCTAGCTTCTTTGAAGAAATTGGCATCTCCAAAGAGTCATCTAAATCGACGTTACCCGCCTGCTGCTGCATTTTATCCTGTACTTCTTGAATCGTTTTCTGCCCTTTGGTGTCAACATGTGCAAACGGCTCTATTTTATTCTGCATTTGTCGTATGCCTTTGCTAACTTTATCGATCGATGGCTGCTCTTTTTTCTCAGTGACCGCTTCTTCATTATCCTCATTGAACGCGTCATCATTTTCTTGAATGACCGACATAGCCATTTGAGCAATCTTTTCTTTGATATTGCCTTTTGGGTTTTTGCCCTTTAGATGAGGTATTCTTTTGGAATTGGATTTCTTCTCTTTGAAAATATTGAACATCGCTTGGTTTGCTCCAGATTTTGATGCTTGACCTTCTGCTACCTTCTTTACCTTACGCGATCCTTTCTTTTGATCGGATTTGTCAAAAGGAATGAAATAATTCTGCTCCTCTTTGGGTTTGGTCTCTTCTGATTGTGGTTCAATTGGTATAGATCCCTTCACTTCGTACTTCCAAGGCCTAGTAGAAGGGAAATAATCAATATTTTGCTGATATGCTTTATTCATACGGTCTTTCAGAGAGTTTCTCAGATTTTTTACTCTGGTGAACCTCCTGCGTCACTGAAATTTGCAGTTATTAATAGGTCATTGATTAGAGTTGATCTCACCTGGAGTTTCGACTGGTTCGTTACCCATTCGTGATTATTTTTTCTGATTATCGTGTACTACTAAGGAATATTTATTGTGATAAATATAACTTTGATTTTAGGAGAATTGAGGCACTATATTACAAGACATACCCGATAGGCGATCTCTCAGACATAGGAAGAGACAGAAATATCTACGTTGCTAAACAAGTGAAATTCTTGCTGTTGTTGTGACTGTTCTTTGAACTTGAACTGTTTTATTTAGGTGCTTTTTCAAAAGATCCAAAAGAATGGTTTGTTTACAGATAACTATATAAATAAATAAATTTAAGGCAAGTACAAGGCAAGAAGCATGTAGCCATCCCTATTTTTTTTTGTGAAAATATTACTCAAAGCGTCCATATAGGAAATAAGAGAGTTGTATCTGCAAAGAAAGATCAACAGACCATCACCGAAAGCAATTTTACTAAAAATATTAGGTTGTGCTCTATTTTAATTAAATGTATCTTAATTCCAGCAACATCACAAACGCTGATTTTCAAATCTGATGCCAATAGCAACCATAAGCTCTTTATTCAATGTTTCATACAAAGTCAATTTACGCAAGGAAGGTTTAATGCTTTTTCAAAATTTTCCTTCCTTTGAAAGGGATTAAGTGGATGGATTCGAAGATAAGAGCTCATGTTCGCTCTCATAGCTGCCACCTTGCACCCAATCTGAAAAAAATGATTGATGGGTCTCACAAAAAGAGACTAAAGTACTCATTTGATTTAATTCGAACGTGGAATAATCGCTTGTTTTAACAGACAGCAGATTCAACAGCCTCGAAAAAGTAAAATTTATTGTCACACACAACTGGATTCGAATTATTGAAAAATGGAGTCTGAACATCAAGATGACCCAACTACCTACACAGAAGTCTATGTATGGGGCGGTAATACAAACTAAATCAACAACCCTGCTTATTGTTCCCCTCTATCACTTAATAACTAGGCGACCATCATGGACAACTTGGTCTTGGGAAAAAATACATTGGCAAAAGCTATCCAACTGCAAGAATTTGTTCGTTTAACCTAGTTATTCGAGAAGTGGCTTGCGGAGAAGAGCATTCAGCTTTCGTTACAAGTAGTCAATTTCCGCGCACCTATTCAAATAGTTTTCGTGATCATAGGCAGAGGACATATCTACACGATGGGAAGCAATAGCGAAGGCCGATTGGGAATAGGAAACACGACTATCCGCCAGTCATCATCGCCATGTCTTGTGGAGGATTTAATTCGGTTTAATTGCGTTCAAATCTCATGCGGATGGGGGCATACTGTCGCAGTTATGGGTGAGAGCATTCCAATCCCTATTATTAATTCATATCTTTTCCTCGCAGATAACGGAGAAGCATATTCTTGGGGAGTCGGTGAGTATGGAGCACTTGGAATAGGGACGACTGATTCTGAATGGTCTCCAGCAAAAATTAGTCTTGAAGGAAAGCCATCAGCAAGAATTGTAAAAGTCTCCTGCGGCTCCAGGCATACCGGAATCATCTCTGGTAAACCAGCAGTTTTTTCACGAATAATCTCTTGAGTTGCAGAATACGGGCAGCTGTATGTCTGTGGCGCTGGCGACGCAGGGCAACTCGGCACGGGAAGCCGTGAAAAGGAATTAGTTCCAGTTCAATTAAGCATGATAACGGATAAAGTAGCCCAAGTCTCTTGCGGTATCTTCCATACGCTGATCCTCACAGGTACTAGGCTGTTACATCTACTCGTATCTGAGTTTTGTTTAATAGAGCGAGGAAAAGTATTCGCTACTGGAGGCAATACCTTTGGCCAACTAGGCATCGGAAATAAGAAAAGCACGAACGTACCAGTCAGAGTCAAGGACTTAGACCCATATTTTATCACGAGAGTTTCGTGCGGTCATCATTCAGGTGCGTTAACTGACGCTGGAGAAGTTTTTCTATGGGGAACAGGCGTGTTTGGAGAGTTTGTTTCCCCTTTCCGAGCGTCGAAGGGAGGCGTGAGGTTCAAAGACATTGAAATCGGAAGCTTTTTTGGAGCGGCTATCGATGACACTGGGCTTATCTGGACGTGGGGAAGCAACACCAGCGGTGAATTAGGCCTTGGTGACTATGAGCCACGAAAAACGATGACTCCAAACAAGGCACTACAAGGTAGAGTCGTATCTCGACTGTCTTGTGGAGGGTCATATGTTATCGCGCTTGGGATTATCATTAAAACGCATCGAAGGAGAAACCTGGCGATTTCGCCATCGAACTCGCTTCAAGGCAGCAAGCAAGCATTTTTCTCGAAAACGCCGCAAGGAATGCAGAGTATGAACTTTGAGAGGCCTCCAGATCACAGAGAGGGTAGAGGTGAGCACAATCCTGAGTTTGCTGAAAGAGAGCAACGTCGAACATCTGTTGATCATGCCCCGCCGTATAGAAATAGCAGAGGAGACACAGAAGTTCTGAGAAAATCGCCTTTTCGAGTTGCTGAATCAAGGCAATCTGATCATGAAGTAAAAACTATTCGAGTTGAATGAATCAGCATTGATTTAATAAGAATAAGCCGAGTAGGGATAATAAAAACGAAGGAAGGTTAAGTAATTCCAGGATCATTGATCAAGAGCAGCGTTCGAGAGACAAGCTTGATGATCCAGTAATAAGGGATATTTGCTAATGGTTAACTCATGTTGCTAGTTCATTGATATGCTATTGAAACAGAAAAGTGTGTTAGAAAACAATTTAAAAATGGAGAAAGAGGAGAAAAGGGCACTTGAGCAAACGTTAGACGAAACACGCAGGAAATTGCGAGAGTAAACTGATACTTATGGCCTTGTTGAAGCTTTTGTCTTTGATACTAGGACGCAGGAGTCGAGAAGCAAACTTGTGGATTTAGAGAGCAGTATTGGAGCACAACAAACCCGTCTTTCTGAATTAAGTTCGGTAATTACAAGTTTTTTTGATTTGCTGTTTACGAGCAACTTTGCAGCTTTACGAAGAAGAAATGAGACGCAATGAACGGTTACGAGATGAGATAGCAGCAGAAAGACAACACTCCGCTGGTCTTAAGAATCAGGTGACTGATTTGACTGCTGAGTTGGACGGGTAACTCTTAAATCAAAAAAACCATTCATCATACTTATTATTTAATGCTTTCAGTTTTCATCGGAAATTTAGAGAGCTCGAAGACGCACATCAGAGAGCACTCGCGGAACTGGAGGAAGTCAGGTCTGCCAGCCGGAAACAAATCGAAAAGAATAAGGCTCAACAGGCAAGCGATTCCAGCGAGATAACTCGTCTGAAATCCACCATTTCTGAACTGACGCAAATGGTTGAGAAAAGTCAGTCCAACGTTGCTCATCTCGAGCGAATCAGGGCTCGAGAACAAGAAGACAAAGCGCTTTTGGAAAAAGAAACCGTCGAACTCGGAAACAAAATGAATGAGTTTATGGACAGGCTCGACGATGCTATCGCTGCTTTAGAAAAAGAGCAGAATATCCGAGGCGATCTTGAGAAGGAGCTCGAAATAATGCGAAAGAAAGAAGCTGAGCATATCGACCAGAAACGAGCGCTGAAGGATGAGCTGCAGAATCTTCTTGCCGCCACAGAGAAAAGCCTCGAGGTTGAACAACAGAATAATATGAGATTGGTCGATGAAAATGAGAACTTACAACGAATAATCAGAGCAAAAGCGCAGCAGTATGAGGAAATGCAAGATCGTATGAGAGCCCTTGAGCAGGAACTCGCAGAGAACGTGAATAAGAACGAGCAGTTGGTTGGACTGTTGAACCAAGAGATAGACAGACAGGCTGAAGAATATAAGCAGCGCGCGCTTGGTGTCCTTCTGAATTCGCCAAGCAGGACGATGGATTCAAAGAAATGGAATTCGGAGTTGGCTGAGAGAGATAGCATCCTCGACAGCAAATACAGAAGGTCTCCGGAGAATCTGAGACGAATTGTCACCGGAGAGGATTCTAGATCCGGTAAGAATTTGACTAAGAGCGGAGCGAGCTTGGCAAAAGGCTCGAAGGACGCTTCGGGACATATTTACGAGGTGACGAACTTTGACCATGGAAGGAAAGAGGATTTAGACAGGAAGCAGAAGCTTCAGGACGTGTAAAACTGATGGTTTAACCACGTTTGGCTGATTGTTATAATAGGAATGAAGACCAGAGACGCAAGATAAGGTCGTCGGCTGATAAACTAGCAAATATCTTAAATTTGCAGAAGAATTCCGCGAAAACACCTGAAGCTGCTGAAAGAGATTCTACGAAAAATGAGTTCAGCTCTTTGCAACGGAGCCAGGATGAGTTATCGAGTGTCGAGTAATTACTTTTACCTTTACTATGTTCTAATGACATTTACGAAATAGTAAAAGGGGAAGCAGACAGCAGATTGGTAAGCATCCCGAGGAATATTTAGTAAGTGTTGCTTGAAGAGGCGGCTGAATTAATTTTTTCTTCTTAGCAAAATTTGTCAGAAGTAAAAGACAGACTAACGACCCTCCAGCGCAATAAAGTGGCTCTGGAGACGAAGATGAGGGATTTTGAACTAAAGCTTAAGACTATAAGCAAGGCTTAGTGGTTTCTTAAAATTGTGATTGCATGGTAACAAATTCAAGAGATGTTAAGGGAAAAATAATGGACATTATCTGTTTCTTTTTCTCTAATTATGAAACAAAATTTGTGATTTCAGGTCTCTGATGGAAATGCTTTTTCAACTTAGATTCATGTGGTCGACCGTAGGTCTTAGAAAGAAAGCGGAAAATGGTTTGGGAGTCTCAGAGGGATTGGGCTTCTCAGCGCTGAATAGAAAGATTAGGAAGGCCTCTTGTTGAAAAAAATTTCTGCCAATAAGTTTTCCAGCGGAGATTTTCGTGTGCCAATGATTCTTTAGCGACAAAAAAGAATCCGCTTAAACTTGTCTTAAACTAGTTTTCAACTAACTTCTTTCCTTCTTTTTTTCAACTATTCTCAGGGTCAATCGTCTCCATCAGTAGTTTTTTGAATTCATTCCAGCAAAGATCACTTCAATGCGTTCCTTTTGGACTCTAAAGCGTCAAAAATGGAAAATTATCACTTGAAGGACCTATAGTTCTCTTTATCAGAAAGAAATATGAGATTCAGACGACAAAATTCTCTTGAGGCAGTCTTGTTTGTACTTTTTGGCAAAAGGCAATTGAGAGAATAAAAAAGCTTTATTGTTTTGTTCATGTTGATCTTACATTAATTTTAACAATAGAATTTTGTTAATGGATACCTTTTTTTTGAACTATACATAGATAGGAGCTTTATCAGGCAGCCAGAAGGCCATAGTGAAGGGAGGAGCTAGGTTCCGTTCAGAGCGAGGCTCGACAAATAGGCCAAATCGTCGAGTAAATTGGAAGGCATTTACTTTTTGGTAGCTGAAAATTAGAAGGAATTATAGTTTAATGTACACTAATCTAAAAATATCGAAAATTCGTGAGTCATAAATTATTTTATGAATAGAGACACCTTTATATATAACGAAGGTTTTTCGGCACACCGCATCAATAATAATTCAATCGTTCAATTTCAAATCAAAATGAAACTCTTCATTCTCGTTTTGGCCTTGACACTCGTTTTCTCCGCTTCTGCAGGCGACGCGTATGACTGGCGCTCACGCTCTATCTATCAACTTCTTACTGATAGATACGCCAGAAGCGACCGAAGCGATAGTCCTTGCGCGAATCTTAGTAATTATTGCGGAGGCACTTTCGAAGGCATTCGTAAGAACCTCGATTATATCAAAGCTATGGGTTTCGATGCCATTTGGATTTCTCCAATTGTCGAAAATTATGAAGGAGGATACCACGGCTATTGGGCAACGAACTTGTATAAAGTCAACAAACACTTCGGAACTACTCGAGAGTTGAAAAAGCTCGTTAATGCTGCTCATTCCAAGGATATTCTCGTGATGGTTGACGTTGTGGCTAATCACATGGGTCCCGTTGGCACGAACTTCTCGCAGATCGTACCCTTCAACCTCTCCGAGCATTACCATCCTCGCTGCTTGCTCACCAACTGGACTGATCAGCATCATGTTGAAAACTGCTGGCTCGCTGATCTCCCTGATCTCGATCAAAACAGTCCTTTCGTTAAACGAACCCTTATCGATTGGATTCGACACCTCGTGGCTGAATTTAAGTTTGATGGCATCAGAATTGACACCATTTTAGAAGTCCCTGCAAACTTCTGGCTCGATTTCACTAGAGCTGCTGGTGTATTCGCCATGGGGGAAGCTTTCCACGCCGGCTATCAATACGTCGGAGGCTATCAGAACGTCATTGATGGAGTGCTTAATTATCCTCTCTACTACAAGCTCAAGGAAATCTTCGGCGCTAAGCAGTCAATGAGCCTATTCACAACTCATTACGTGGAGATGGGCAAGCATTTCAAGAACCAGGATCTGTTGGGAAATTTCGTAGATAACCATGACAACTCTCGCTTCTTAAACGAGTATAATGACACCAGAATGTTCAAGGCGGCACTCGCGTTCACTATTGCGTCAAGAGGCATCCCGTTCACATACTATGGCTTTGAGCACAATTTTGACGGTGGGGCGGATCCTCTGAATAGAGAGGTGTTCTGGACGACGAAGTTTAAGCCGAGCAGCTTAACGAAATTTGTAAAAACTCTACACGAAGTGCGAAAAGCCACGAGATGGTATGATCAGCCTCAGATTGAAAGCTTGGCTGATGACTCGTTCTATGCGTTCAGCAGAGGAAGCACATTCTTTGCTTTTACGAATCGACCTGATGAGAAACAGGTGAGAACAATTACTTCCCATCCTTATCATGAAGGCCAGATGCTTTGCAATATTTTTGAAATCGGGGATTGTGTGAGAGTGAGGAATAATACGTTCCCGGTTGAATTGAACAATGGCGAAGTTAAGATTTTCGTCCCGGATTATGGGGCAAAGGAGTTGCTCAAGAGTTATTTTTCCTAAGGGAAAAGTTATAGAATTTACCATTATTAACAATAATTAAATGTTAATGTCAGTATGCACAATTTTATAGTTTGCACATAGATAGGAAGCGAAGTTGCTGTGAAATTAGCTTGTTCATCAAATGGGTGAATTGTTAACATTTGAAAATGTTTAATTGTTAATTACCATGGCTACTATTCAGCCTTATAAAGTCTTATTACTTTGATTTAGAAATATTTATATATAGATTGATTGATATTACATGTGAATGGCAATCTGAAAGGCTTTCATGTTTGGCGTAAGTATAGCTTCGAAAACTCAGAGTAACCACGAAACCATCAAAATATTATTATTTATGAAAATACCCCTTGTTAATTCTCAGGCTACATTTCCTTTGCACATGTTGATAAAACGAGAGCAGTGGTCCATTCCTCATCCACCATGCTAATTTCAGCAGATGCGTTCCCAGTGCACTGGCTGCATTCTTACAATACTCTAACGGTTCATCTCAAAAGATGTACAGTCGTCTTCGCCTATTATTCGCTGATATAATTCTCGCGCACTTGTGATGATGGGCTCTTATTGTAGAATATTATTTTCCTGCTGTCCTCTGATCACTACCAACTTCTTGCTATATTCTTCGGAAAATAGGAACCTCATATTCTCTCCAATCTCGGCAAAAAGTCTATGTGAAACTGGGCTATGGAGTTGAGATTATATAAGGACCTGCATCTTTCTGTAAGTATCAATGTCATCTACCGATCTGTAGTGACTAGATTAGAAGGACTAAGAATGACCTACTGCTCTATAAGAAATTTTCCGTTTCGGCCTCCTAATAATTTCCGTCACTATGATTTTAGCTTTTACATTAGAGGCCTTATACTTGTTTGTCAGCGAGGAAGAGCTATCCATTGCAATGTTTTATATATGATTCGTCTTATTGACAAATTTCCCGGAAATTCACAATGAATGTATGAGCTTTTCGCGGATGAACTCGTCGAAACTCCTCACTCTGCTTTCCCTTCATAGATTTGATGGACTAAAGGAATGATTGATTTATACTTAAATATATTGTCTTTCAAGCGGAATAAATGAAGAAATTCCAGAACAGTCTCGACAGGACAAAGTCGAAGATTATCAAGCAAATCATGATATCGCAGTTATGTATCATCAGAAATTCCTTGAAGAATGTCCAATTTTAGAAATAACACGAAATCGTAGGAATCGTCGAGCGTAAATTGCTTTTGATTCGAGAATCGATGAGACCAGAGCCTTTTTGTCCGGCTTAAGAAAATACTAAGCGAACTCCAACAGTTTTGTCGTAATGGTATTTTTTTTTTTATTTTTAGGATTTTCAGACCATATATCTTGCTCATATCATCTAAAATTCTCCTACCTAGTTCCATATCTCAAAAAGCGCAACTTAAAACTTCGATTTTTCTAATTCTGCGCATTTTGGGCGCTAAACAGTTACAAATAAGCTCAACGCCTAAATGATTGAATCACGGAATCGCCAAATCAGTTCTATTAATAATTGCTACGAGTAATATTACGCTATGTTGCCTCCTACTGACAATTTCTGATCTAATCCGATTGAATTAATATAGTAGGCTTGACTAAGAAATTGGAACTTCTCCAGGGGTGATTTAAGATTCAGAAAGCAAAATTATTAAAAATCGATAATTGTTACGTTTTTAGAATTTACCAATGAAGTCCATAGTGACAAAAAAAACCTTCAGCCAACTAGTCGACACTTCAGAGAACCCAACTGAAGAGTTTTACTTCCCTAGTACAAGAAAGCACATCAAGAAGGACCTTTCCATCGAAATCACTGATTCATTCGCTGATCCTTCTCATGTAAAAACTCCTCGCATGAGCCTTCAGCTCTCTCCTTCTCTCGACATCCAGTGCGGAGATTACCCAGTCCAAACGCCTAGACACGGAAAGCGACCTACCCTGTTTTCTTCACGCAACCAACAGGCGTTTTCATTCAATTTTGAAACTGAACCAGAAAAAGCCCTTTGTCATAACACAACGACGACCTCAAGCCACGATTACGATGATTTCTACCTGAAAGGTGCCTTCTACGATGTTACTATGAGAAGATGCAATAGAAAAACCATGGAAGATAGAGTAACTCTACTTTTTTTTCTTAAATTAATCGAACATTGCCATTATAGACAACACTCGAGCCAGAACTCCCTGGAAACAGTCTCAACGACAAATTCTTTGGAATCTACGACGGCCATACCTCATCAAACGTCAGCGATTACCTCCAACAGAATATGCATATCCTCCTAGCTTCTCATGGTAGCTTCATCGAGGAGCCTAAAACCGCGCTGAAGGAATCCATTGAGAAGATCGATAAGCAAGTTTTGGAGAATTCTAGCATCAGCGGAGGAAGCACTGCGCTTTGCGCTCTGATACGCGGTGAGAAGTTATACGTAGCGAACGTCGGAGACTCAAAGGCTGTTCTTGTGAGCAATGGCGAGGTTAGAGACCTCACCCGGCAGCATAGAGCTTCCAACGAGGATGAAAAAATGCTAATTGAGAGCCGAGGAGGTGTTGTCATTGACCGCAAGAATACTAGTCTAGTTCAAGGAAGCTTACAACTTTCCCGCTCGATCGGCGATAGGAAGTACAAGCAATACATCACCTGCGAACCAGATATTGTGGAACACGAAATAGCGAAAGATGACCAGATGGTTATCATGGCAACCGATGGGTTTTGGGACGTTATGAGCAACCAAGACGTCAAGGAATTGATCCAAAATCGCGAAAATGAGACCTCAGGCTTGTCAAAAATGCTTGTTGAAGCCGCGATTGAGAAGAAGAAATACGGTCTTGACAATATCTCTTTGGTGGCCATCCACCTCCAAGAGCTTATGAAATCCGAGTAAATTTCTGGGCGGAATATCACAAGTCCGTTCGCTCATTTCAATGAGAAGCGAATGGAGTGGTGATTTGTGTTTATACGAGATTAGTGACATGTAAATGATCTAGGTAACCATTGGAAAGGGGTATGAGTCTTCAGTAAAGGGATATATTTGATAAATTTCCTTTCAAGTGGGTGGTCTTTTGTAGCCTGCTTTGAGAGTGAATTAATCGCTTATAGACCCCTGGAGGCTCAGGCCTTGGACCTTTTGAATGTGCATAATATATATATGTATTTGATAATGAAAAAATAGCTTAATTTATTTTATTTTGTGAACAGTTTACACACGGCTCAATATTTAGATTCTGTATACACCGAGCCAATGTGTAAGTTAATATATGCGCGGTTATAGTTTTGCATTAATATGATATTTATATAACCCATTATAAACATCCAAATCAATAATTTCTTAATGGATAAGACTAATTAGTCATACTATCATCAAATTTTCGGTTTTTCTATACTTTCTCTAATGGATATGTCGGTTAATGGTTTTAATCAAGTCACATAAGGTAAATTTTGCTTTGTTTCCGTGTTAGATAGATAGGAATAATATTTAAGAAAAGAACAATAAAAAAGATTGACACGTTTGACTCTATAAGGCTTAAACGCTAAAAATACTTCTAATGGACTATTTGGAAACTAACAAATTACTGCTACTGTAGCCTAAACCGAAATTTGAGAGATTTTGAACAGCTTTTGCTGTTTTTGTCTCTGCTTTAGTTTCTGAATTTCCTTCATGTTATTCGCCTCGACTTCATCCTCGAACTTCTGGAGCTCTTCAGCTTCCTCTTTGTCTATCTTCTGCAGAAGCTTTTTCTTGATCATTGCAGCTATTAAACAGATTATTATGAAAAAAGGCACAAAATTTGTTTAGTACGAGTAGGTTCAGCGTCGATATCGGCACGTTGAGCAGCGTAATTAGCTTTAATTTCTTCAATTTTGCTCTCTTTTTCGGCGGTTAACCTCAATCTGAGTTCTTCGATTTGCTGAGCGTTCTCAGCATCAATCGTCTCGATCAGTTTTCTTTTAGCCTCTTCGAGGGACTCACTTTCTCTCCTATTTCTAATCGATGCTCGACCTCCTCCAATCGAGGTTCTCTGAGGATGTTCAGGGAGTTCATGAACTTCATCAAGTTTTGCTTCAATATTTGTAGGTTCAATCTTTTTCTCTTCCTCTTCAGCTGGCTTCTCAGCATGAGTTTGCGTTTCTGGCTCATTTGTTGAGGTAACTTGCTCTTGTTCAACAGAATGGGTGGCTTCAATGTGAGTTGGTTCAATCTTATTCTCTCCCTCTTCAGCTGAATGATCAATTTTGGCTTGCGTTTCTGGCTCATTTGTTGAAGTAGCCTGTTCTTGTTCAACAGAAGGAGTGTTTTCTGTAGCCTCCTGAGTTTTGGTTGTCTCTTCAACAGGATTTGCATTCTCGTAAGCAATTTTTTCTTCTTCATTTGGTTGTATAATCTCTTCTGTCTTCTCTGGCTGGTTTTCCTCTACATTAGAATTTTCTGGCTGCTGCTGTTCATTGCTTTGGACTCCTTCAGCTCCATTCTCCACTTTCTCTGGCTGCTGTTCTACCTCAATTTGTTGGTCATTATCCGTTCCAGGGAGTACCTCTGCATTTTCGGGCTGAGATTCTTTTTGCTCAGAAACATTGTGTTGGAAGTCATCCTTTGCTAGATTTTCTTCAGCTTCTGCTTGATTTTCTTCAACTTTATTTGATTCAGCGACTGGTTCCACAACATTTCCTCCTTGCTCCACTTGTGCTTGTTGATTTTCTGCATTATCGGTTTGTTCGACTTGTTCAACAGCCTGATTTTCTTCAACCTTATTAGATTCAATGACTGGTTCCTCAATATTTCCTCCTTGCTCCACCTGTGTCTGTTGATTCTCCGCATTATCAGCTTGCTCAGCCTGTTCCACAACTTGATTTTCAGATTTCTCCGGAACTTCAGTATGATGATGATGCTCCTCAGTTTGATTTTTGGTAGATTCTTCTGCCACTTCCTTACTCTCTTCTTTTTCCTGTGTTTCCTGAACTTCTTCTTTTACAACATCGTTCTGCTGACTTTCTGGCTGTTCGACGGTAGTCTGATTTTCGCTCTCCTGAGGACCCTCATTAGCAGGCTCTTTCTCTCCGGATTCCACTGGTTGATCCTGGCCCTCCGGTATTTCCTGGAAAGAATCCACGATCACTTGCGGTTTTTCGTCTTGTGCCAGTCCCAGATCTTCGGCTGTCAATTTCTCAGTAAAAGCACTAGGTGTAGCGATTTTGGAGTTTTTTTGAGAGTCACCAGAGTCGTTTTCCTGCTCGTTCTCCTCTGCTAATGCCAATTGCATGGCTGCTTTCAGGTTAACTATATTGCAAATTTAGCTTTCCTGAGCCTGAAATACTCTCATTACCTTTTTTAGGCGTATGATTCTCTTCAGCGGCTTGGAAAACTGCATTTATCAAGCTCTGTGCTTCAGCACGGCTTCTTCTTCTTTTGTGCAGACTGTCTTCAGCTTCCCGCGAATTTCCTTTAAAATTTAAAATTTAAACAGCCGGCTCGGGAGTGGCTCAAGCTTACCCCTTCTTCTCGTTGGGCGATCGAATTCGTCGTAGTTGGTGGGGCTTTTCGAATCCCTTTTCATTACAAACTTTTTCCTTTCTTCCAATTTCTTGATCATTGCCTCTCTCTGATCTTGAAAACTCGCAGCAAGTATCGCCTTAACCGTTAATTTCAGTTCTTCATGTGTTCTCATGAGATTTCCAGCATCTTGCTTGTGATTTGGTGCCCCCGCATTCATTCTTTTTAAGAATTCTCCCATTCTTCTATCTTTATCGATCTCCTAAAAGCGCCAAATTCGTTGTTTAGCAGCTATTTAACCACGAGTAGTATTACGACTTCAAAGGCGCTCCTGCCACCTGCCTCATTCGTCATTGCTTCAACGACGTTTGGTTTAATGAGCAACGTTTGCAATTTTGATAAAAACACCACATGCTTGTCTGACCCCTTCATCTCATAGAACTCCATCGCTTGCTAATGACCAAGTCAACATCACTTTTCATCTCAATGGGAATATAATACTGTATAGAGCTCAATCAGCTTTTTCACTGACATGATATCTACTTTCGGTCTTTCCATCTCCAGCTCAAGGTCCAACACATCCTCTGCGAAGTTCGGAGGCAGCTCTTTCTTCTTTCTCGATGAGTAATCTTCTAACGCCGATGAATTGGTGTTCTCTCCTAACCTCACTTCAAAGGCGCAATTATTGCGTAAGAATTTCAGCCATCAGCAAAGTTTACATGAGGAATTTGACCTTCTTATAGGCAGTTTGTCATCCTTTGAAGGGAAAACGAATCTCCGCGGCTCAGAATAATGCTGCGGAGTCATCGCCATCGCGACCTTTTTACCGAATATAGACATGAATTTAGCACTCTGAGCAAATTTATTTATTCTCAAATAGCAAGCTGAGAATAGCTGAGATAATAATTCGCAAAACGTTGGATTCAAAGTAAAACTGCAATTCCTAATTTTTAATTTTCGAAATAAACATTCGATAAAAGACAGTAATGTCGTTCAGTCGAGCCAATCTGCGCAAGGAGCCCCCAAGAAAGCCAAACGCGGGCAAGTCAAGCCGTCCAGGACCAGGTTTTCGGTCTGTGAACGCAAGAAACGCGAGGTCAGCGAACCCACATGACAAACTACCAATCATTGATAAGAGCAACCCGACATATGAATACATTGATAACGCCATTCATGAATATCTGATGAAACGAGAGCTATACCACACGCTGGAGGTGTTCAGAGACGAACTGCAATTTGTCCCGCATAATAAAAGAGTCAATATCGACTATCAATCGCAAACAGAATTAATCGAAGTAATAAACTGAATTCCTTGTCTTCGTTGTTTTTTCCTGAACTGCAAATCAAATACTTACTCCTTGGGACGGATACTCAACATTATTTTATAGGCTTTTGACAAAGGGCAGCGAGAGCAGTTTTTTTCCAAATGGAACAAGGTGGTACATCAGAACCAGCGTCAAAAGGACTCAGAATGCAACAAATTGGAGTTTTACCTCCACGTGTACTTTGTCGTATTTGGAGCGCATCCGACGAGCAAAAAACCTCAAGTAAGACCCTTTTTCTTTTTCCTTCGTGAAAGCAAATTCACTCATGATCCTATAGAAAGCACTAGATAAAAGCGAATTGCAGAAATTTAAGATATTCCTTGACACCAAAGGCGCTGAATTAGCAAAAACATCAGAATTTCTGCCTTACTACGCGCTGCCTTACGTGCAAAACCCAATGGAGCATCCTTCCTTCCGCCGAGTCTTTACGCATGACTGGGTGCAGGAAGTCCGCCAGCGCTTGCAAAATTACCTCCAGAATCTGAATTCAAATGACTCGAATATGGTGCTGTTACAAATGTTCCAAGCGTACGCGAATATGGGAGATGGTCCTGAGGGAAGAGGCAGCGCGACTATGGAGATAAATGACTATAGAAATGCTATTGCTCAACTGGAAGGGAGCAATAAGGAGCTCATGAACATCCTAAACGAGTTTAATGCCAAATACGGGAATCTGCTTCGCAACTATAACATTCTGCAAAAGAGTGAGGAGATCGCTCGAAGCAATCTGCTTGATAGTCATTCAAAATGGATCAATTTTTCCAAGGAATTGCTTACGATCTCAAAGGATGTAAGTAGCTTATATTGAATAAGTGCTTATTCATTCAAAGTTGCTAAAAATGATCGATAATTCACGCAATGGGGTTCAAATCCAGGACAGAGTGATTGATATCCTCAAGAAAAAAGTGGCAAATTACGAAGGGTTCCTTAACTCGAATATCGAAGACCTAATTACGCAGAGTCAAGACCATTCTGTGTTTGATAAGTTCAGCACGTCGCAGGATATAGAGACGCCTGATCACTCTTCGATTTCGCCTTTGGCATCAAGTAATTAATTTCTGAAGGATAAGGCAGTAAATTGGGAATGTAGATATGATTGGACAGAACTTCCGCAGTGCGAACAGAGCAGCTAATCAGCAGTATTTCCCATTGAATTTCGAGGAGATCAACAAAGCGTTTATTAACGGGAACAATGAAAAGGTTATTTGCGCTTTGCTTCAGGCTCTGAGATGGAGAATAACGAGGTATTTACTTGGCTTTAGCTGCTCTTGCTGAATAATAACAGGACTCGTGGAGCGAACCTGAGAAGAGAAGTTATCATTGCTTACGCAAGACATGACTTGCTAGGACTGACTCAGGAGCACGACCAAGTCTTGGAAAAGATTCTCGTAAAAAGCACGCGCAGGGTCAAGGAGTTCTCAGCGAGATTGATCAATGCGCTGGCCTCGGACTACTCGGGACGAAGCTACCTACTGGAATCGGATAAAATGGTGCTGCAGCTGATCCACATCCTGAAAACAGAGGTAATGGCCTTGTTTATGAGGATTTTTTGTTGATTTAATTCATTAGAGCGGAGATACGATTTCTCGAAGGAACTGCTTGGGCGCCTTGCAAAAGTTATCGCTTAGAAGAAGGCCGCAGATGATTATGATTGAGCATGATCTGATCAGATGGATCGTGCAGACGCTGAAAAACGAGAAAGATACATTGGGTGAGTACAGCTATGAGTATGCCACTGCGTTATTCATGAATCTGTCGCTGCGGTCAATAGGCAAGAAGAAATGTGAAGATCCCAATGTAAATTCTCTAATTTCGCAGTGTGTTGAAAAAATAATTCAGGTTGAGGTGCTGCAAGTCTTCAATGATCTGCTTGAACACGAGAACCTTCAAGTCAGGACTTTCGTCAACGGAACGCTGTATTCTCTTCTCTCAAGACCAGCTTTGAAAGAACAAGCTAAGGTAATTTGGAAATACCACGCTGAAAAATCATATCATATTTCAACAAGGCTATGGGAATGAATGAAATATTGAATTACTTGATGGAGCATTCAGAAGAGAGATTCAAGAAGCAGATACAATATATTAAAGACCAGCTGAACAGCGATAAGGTCGAGGATGATGCTGCTTCTGACACTAACGAAGACGAAAACGACATAGATGACATGGACGACGACGAAGAAATCGGAGAGGTAATATTTCTCAAATTCTAAGAGGAGAATTAATCACCTGAACCTCAGGATGAAGATATGGAGGACAATATCGAAGAGCCTGGAGTTTTAGTGGGAGAAGAACTACTCGGCAAGTATTTCAGCATTACAGGACAAGAGGCCATGAGAGTATATATTATATACCTTGGAAAAGTTCAACTAACCTTTGCATTTTCAGCAAACGCATATGATCCAAGAAGCCATGGAAGAGTCGAAGTTGAGCCGCCTCAGTCAAACTAACAATACGCAAAAGAATTTGGATGAGCCGCTCAACCGTCCAGCCACACCTTCGATGATAAACAAGCTTTATGGAAGTAAACTTTGCGACTGCTCGAGCTGAAACTCAATAATTTTTTTTCTCATAAAAGCTGATCCATCGAACCAAAATCTCCCACCAGAATTGCAAGCTCGGCCGAAGCTCGTTAGGACGCCTGTGAATACTGATAAAGCGAAAGTGCAACAGATTCTGCAGCAAGGAGGACTCCAAGCTACCAACGAAAATCGGCAGAGTTTCAACGAGATAGTTTTCGAGGGACATCCTCCTCAGAAACCTGCCATCAAAAACAAAACCGAGGAAGTTAGAGAGCTTAGAGATAAGAAAATTAACGAGCAAGCTGATGAATATCTCCTTGCCTTTGAAGCGAAGTACTTATCATTATTTCCGGCATGAACTCATAAATTTTTTATAATTATCTAGGCCGCGAATTCTCAGAACACCACCGAATCAAAACGTAACTCAGGGATTGGATAACTCATATAACCAAGGCACAGACAGAGCCTTAAACACTAATCCTAGCCAAAACTACCATTAGTCGAGGGCTCTAATCTATTTTGAAGAGACAATTTGGGTCGAAACTAATAATTCCTTTTTTTCCTATCAAGTTAAATAATTCTCTTGCCTAATGTAAAAACCTATTTGCATCCTTATACCTATGAACGTCTATTCTCTGTTTCGTTACCCAATGAGGTCTCATTACTTAAAAAGCATTTACCAATTAGAACATAACCAAATTTTTCATCATTGCATACTGAACATTGAGCTTCAGACCAAACTATCCCGTTATTCTCAATGGAAATGCAAAAATACATTGATTCGTAGTTTGATTTTCCTTGTGAAAAATTGAATAAAAACAATATAAATAAGATATTGAAAATTTCTAAATAAAAGGGTTACATAATGGTACTTACCTTGGCTGGTTTCTTTCATAATGCCTTTCGTAGTCTGAAGTCGAAGAAACAATAAACAGAATCAAGACCCACAGCTCAGTTGAAGGTCTTTTAATCGTCAACAGTGAAGAAAACATTATCAGAAACACCTTCGGGCAAGATAAGAAGGAACTAAGTGAGAGTATTTCAAAAACGATTCCAGCACTCGCCAAAAAAGCTCGCAGTGTCGTCAGAGACCTTGACCCTAATGTAACATAACCATTCTTCCTCTCCTAAGCGGGTCTGCCAATAGAACAATTTGACATTTTTGAGAATCAGGTCTAAATATTACGAAATCATGGTTGCTCCAGGTATAGTTTGCCTCACTTCTCCCCTCATCATGGTGATAGATGATAACTACATGCTGATTGTTGTGCAAAAGACTGGTGAAGGCAAGAAAGAAGAATAGTTAAATTGATACTGCGATAGTACTATGAATTAGGAGAAGCCACGCTATTATCAAGAGTGCATATTTGACACTAGTAACCAATTAAATTCATATACTAGGGCTGTTTTAATAGCATAAAGGATTTGCTTTAAAGATGCTTTTCTCACAAAAGACTTGTCGGTTAGAAAAATGAAACAACTAGGCGATATATTTATTCGGTCACTTAAAAAATCAAATTATTTTGCGAAAATATCATGGAACAAACGAGTAAGCAGCTAGGCCAACAATCATATCGAGATGCATTACAGAACCAAGGTATATGTGATGAATTATAAGCGAAATTTTGCTCAGTTATAAACTCGTTAGAAGAGAGCGGAGATGCGATGCTAAATACTAGAGGATCAGGCATAAAAGACTTGAAATCAGATGCGGGTGAAGGTTTTCTGCCCAGTGTTCAAACGATTGATGCTAAAACGCGAAGACAGAGCAGAGTATCAGCATCGATGGATAGAAGGGCGTCTGGGATGAGATATGGGGGTAGTAAAGAAGGGAAGCGTGAGATTTTCCATCTTAGAGAGAGTGATCGTGGTGGTGGAAAGCTTGAGGACAGACTGAATGAGTCGCATACTAATTCGTTCAATCGAGAATCTAACAGAGAAACGCATGGGATGTATCTGCAATCTGAGTAAGAAACTAGAATGATGGTGTCATGATTTATCTATCGAAGAGATCCGAGCGTTACTATTGAAAAATTGAAAAAGAAATCTGAGCTGCAGAAGAAAATCATTCAGGAACTTGATGCAAAAGTGCAGGAAGGTTTGCTGAGAGAGGAGAATCTGAGGTATTCGATTGATCAGTCAACAGCAGGGAAATATGGTATGGTTACTATAAATCTATGTCAGCAGACAGATAATAACGCTATTGCTTTTTCAATAGAGTTGATGAGACGGGAGATGGAAAAATTGAGAGCTCAAAATATCATGCTGCAAAAGGAAATCAGTAATCTCACACAGAAACTAAAGACTGCAGTGGGTTACAAAACGACTGACAGGTATATTGGATTGAGTAGGAGGAAGGAAGTGGCTTAAACCATGCATATAGAGCCGCTAAAATAGAAGCGCTGTTGAAACAGAGAGAAAAAGATATTGAAACGTTAGTTCTCGAGAAGAAAAGCCTTGAAAAAACGAAGAGAGATCAAGATAAAGCCATCGTTGCTCTGAAACAAGATCGGGACTATTTTGCAAAGGTAACAGATTGTTAATCTCTCAAATTCAGTCACAGCGTATAGGCAACAGCGGAGTACGTTGACGAGATTCAAAATCTGAAAAAGAATCAAATTGGTTCTTTTAAGGAGGATATAGCTACGCTAAAAGACCAGCTGAAAGAGTATCAGAAGCGGGCGAAGGCAGATGAGAAATTTATCAAGCAGCAGGCTCTCATTATAGCTACTCTGGACGTGCGACAGAAAGAGTTTTGTGATAAAGTGGGGATTACACTCAACCCGCTTTTGGATCAGCAAAAAAGAGAAGAGCTGTTCAAGGCGATGAGTTATCACCAGAAAAATTTCCTCCGTTCCTCAAAAAACGCTGGGAAAGTCACAATTGAAGACACTTGGCTTGAGGCATTGGAGAGTTCTGACGAGGAGGAAGGAGGAGGGAACCCGAACATAGTAAATTTGATGCTTCTATTCTATAATTAAATTAGCCATTAGCAGAGAGACATAGCCGACTGCAGAATAAATATTCAGGGCTAAAGAGAGCGCATCATATCATGGAGAGGAAGCTGAAAGGGGAGATCGAGTTTTTGATCAGAAGATTGAATGATGTGGAGCTCCGGTTGAGAGAAAAAGAAAAGGTAAATGAGAAATATTTGACTGAAGTTTTAAATGTCCTTTGCGTTGATATTAGGAAAATCAAATACTTTCGGAGAAGCTATTTGATCTTAGGGCCAGAAAACATAATTTGACTCCAATTCCGAAGAAGGAGAAGTTGGATGGAAGTATAAATATCTCGGTGATACCGAAGAAAGAGCAGAAAGCGATGCATTTGATTGCTGATGAGAATTCAAAGTTTTTAGAGAATGAGTTATCTCATGAAGGTCCTAAAGAGATTCCACAATCTAGCCAAACGAATGACTTAGACAGTATTAGGGAGATAGAAAAGGAAAAGAGACTTCCTGAATTAGATGAGAGAGCGCAAATAATTAAGGAGAATAGTCATTCTCAAAAAAGTACTGGAGGAAAAGTTGATGAACTCCCAGCAGAAAAAGCTCATATCAAACGAGATTATAAATCGCAACTTCTTCAAAGAGCGGAGGAAGAGGAAGCAATGGAAGACCAGAAAAATATCAGAGTTAGGGAAATCGTCAACAGTTTTAAAGGAGAAAATGAAGAAAACAAAGAAAATAAGCTTGAAACGGTAGCAAAAGAACAAAAAAGTGATAAAGACGAGGCGCATGAGAATGAAATTAGCGATGAAAAAGAAAACGGTAAATTAGAGCAGAATGAACTTAAGACCTCAGACAGCGGCGGAGTCAAAGAAAAAAGCAATAAATCTCAGGGGCGCCTAGAAAATATGACCATTCAAGAACAAAGCCATCCGAAGCAAGGCTCATTTGGTGAGCTCGCAAATCAACGCACTATTGGAAGAATCCTTCCTGGAGATATAATGTTTGATGATAAGGAAGGAATTGGAGACAAGATCTCTACAAAGATCCACAAGATTGAAGTTTGGCATCACGAAGAATCGATTACTGGAATCCAAGTTACCTATCAACTTTCAGACGGTTCGCTCTTTCAAGGAAAGCGGTACTTGGATTTAAGGACCAGTGAACAAGAGTATCAAGAACCGTGGGTTTTTGATAAGGAAGAGCATATCGTTAAAGTGATTGGACGTTATTCTGAAGACTGTGGAATCGAAAAGCTGAGCATTTTCACGAATAAAGGAGTAAGCAGAGACTATGGCAATTTAAATTCAGCAGCTACAGAGTTCGTGGTCGACTTTGAAGAAAGGTGGCCTCCAATATGCGTTTATGGGTGCCGCAGACTGATTAATTGTAAAATCAAATGTATCTTCTCTCATAGCTTATCCCTCTTTGTGTTTTAGATGAAGATAAGCCAGATCGCACAGTGATTTCTGGCCTAGGGTTCAAAACGAAGTCAGATGAGAAGAAGAGATGGGCTTCTCGAACACAGCTGTAAGCTTATTTTTATATGATGATTATAAGGTGACAAACATTCACAATGTCTTGTACTTATGACTCATTTTGAATTATATTCCTTGATACTGAATTTTCTGTGTTGTGATAAAAAATTTTCTTCAATTTCTGAAAGTATGGTCAGAAGCTGCTACATAAGCTTTACTGGCCTCTGCAGTATTTAGAAAATTGAGCAAATTATTAACAAGATTCTGAAAATCATAAAAGCCGCGAACTCTGCCGCTCAAACCTGAAATATTGCGAAAATGTATATTTATCTAATATAAAATCCTTAATTGTAATATCAATAATTCTCGTTATCTTTGACTTGAAGAAAATTGTTAAAAAAGCAAGTGAGGAATCTTGATTAATTATTCATACAACAACACCTCTTTTTCCAATTACCCCATTCTACATCCAGTCGAATTGCCTTTTTGCATTACCATTTATTGAAATGCTATCAACTTTGCCTCTATCTGTCTTTGCTCCGCTCCTAAACTACATGTTAAGCAACTTTATAATCTCGTAGACTTACCTAAGAGCAAAGTTTTTCAAGTCAAGTTTTAGCACGCTTGTTTCAATTCTGCTCTCAATTCCTCTCGAATACGAGTTCCTAACGCCGCTATGGCTAGCTTTTTCAAGCATCTTCTCGTATTGAGGCTGTCTTGGAGTTCTTCGCGTCGAATGCTCTCCTTCGAGGTGCGGCTTTGAGGTTTCCGCCGTTGCACGTGGTATCTCAAGCTTCGGAACTCTTAGTTCAGTGTGTTTCTTCCCATTTGAAAGCTGAGGGCTCATCGTAGCACTATTTTGCGGCTTCGTAGGAATATACGTGGATGGACCTCCCAACTTGCTTGGCACAGTCCCAACTGGTCTAGACGGTATTCTACTTGTCATTGAGCCTTGTGTATACTTAGCCAAAGTCGCTAAGGGAGCGTATTCTATGTCATTTGTTTTGATTTTCTTGAGAAGGTCATTCTGCGTTTTAGTATATAAATTCGACGTGCTTCTTAACTGATTGCGAGATTGGCTTCGTGAACCGGGCTTTTGCTCACCATCGAAAGTTCCAAACATGACTTTATGCGCCAAACTATCTGGCATGTCATTAAATGCGGTAAAACGCTCGACAGTCTCATTTCTTTGACTCAGTCCTTCTTCTTTGCTAAATGAAGCGCTGATTTCACGTGCAAAAGAATTAATTAAAAAATCAATGGAATTTGGCTTACTTATTCGTATCAAGAGGGTTCGAAATCCCATAATTCGCATTCGAGCTCAGTAACCCAGCATCGATGATCTTCTTTGAGTTGATTACCTTCTGATTTCCAACTGCGAATTTCGAATTGCTGATATTTTTCGAAGAAAAGAAATTCGTCTGTGCAGTTGTCCTCATGCTAGTTGTCGTACTATTACGGTTAGTGAGGTTCGAATTTCGCGTGGAAAAAGACTGAGGGAGCACCAGCAAGTCTTTGGTGCTTCCTTGTTTGCTATCTAATGTCCGCCGCTTATTTAAAGACGTTAGCAACTGATGCGGCGCGAGCTGTTGCACTGTATTAAGTTTATTGCTTTGAAGGAAACTCTTTGGCAGATTATTCGATGACCCACCAGGATTGATTTTATTAAGCGTGCTGAAGGCCGTGTCATTCGTAGCAGGCGTTTCTTCCCTTCGAAGAGTGTTTTGATCATAGTAAAGATCTATCTTTGCTTTCTCAACAGGCTTCTGTTTTTGCTCTGAAAAAGTATCCTTGAATGCTCTGTGCAGAGATTCCTCTGATTGGTTTGAATGACGGTTATCAAAAGTTTGAAATATTTGATTATGCGCTATTTTCTTTTTAATAGCTGACTGGGCATTCGCGATTTCTTTAAGTGGGTGTGCTGGTTTTGTCGGTTTTTGATTCCCGCTGATTTTTGGGTCTTTGATTGATAATGTCGCTTGAGATTTCGCATAATGTCGAAGATTTTGACTATGTAAATCATATTTTACAGTATCTGTTAGCCTCATAAGGGAATCTGCACTACCATCGCTCATGGTGTCCGAAAGATCCGATTTGCGTCTGGGAAACTGGTAGGTCGAACCAACAGTTGATTTAGCGAATCTGCGTTCAATTTCTTTCTTAAATTCCTCTTTTTTATCTTTCTGGACTGCTTCATCGTTTGCAGATGGTTGGCGAGATTTCTGATGTTGCATGGTTTGATCGACCTGAGGTTTTGAGTTGTCAGTTACGAACTTGTAGTACTGTTTTTTATGGAGAGGACTTTGTGATTGAGTTGGCTTGCCTCTGGGATGCATGTTGAGGGTATTTGTGAAAATATTTCTTGATGTCATTTTTTGAGAAGAGTTTGTTAAACTGAGACTGAGTTCTTAAGGAATGGATAAGGAAAAAATGGGTCAGAGACGAGAAGGTAGTAACAGTATTGACTTAGGGTTATTGGCACCGATTTGGTTTATTTAAACTAAACTAAAGTTAGATTAAGCAATACTTATCAAATTAACTGACGAT
>ENA-UOTX01000804-UOTX01000804.1-compost-metagenome-genome-assembly--contig:-NODE-804-length-29548-cov-31.211496_pt1 | contig 29548 bp, 30 predicted proteins | sample MGYA00238143_ERZ746982 | MGnify/ENA primary metagenome ERZ746982 (study PRJEB28758, sample SAMN06268862) | compost metagenome | isolation source: single cell | place: USA: California, Emeryville, Joint... | reverse complement strand
CAGACAACAATATATCGTTAATGCCGACAATTTTTACTATAATGTCCTCTACCCTAAGCTTGAATGCGATTTCTAATTGAGCAAGCAAGCGAATGAGCAAACATCTACTGGCTAATGGATGGACGGATGGTTGGATGATTGCTTAAAGATTGACCACGGCTACGTGTTTTATTAAATACATTCAGCAGTAGTAGCATATAAATCAATTGAGCTTTGAGATTTCTTGAGTACTACTTCCTGAACAGTTTGTTTTAATTCTTTTTGTTTATCATCACAATGTTTTCATCGATCATTCGCCTTCTCATCATCATCCCAATCAAACCCCAAACATTGTGTGATTTCAATAAAATAGTTGTTAGCTGCAATAGCATGAATCGGCTGCTTTATTGTTTATAGCCTGGACGCTGTGATTTGCGAAGTACCTGACGTTTCTCTTGACATAGCAGTCGCTGTAAGATGTCCACGTTATCGCAATAATATATAGCACTGTACATGAGGGCAATCGAGTATATTGTCGTGCTCGGGTGCTCCACATCTCTGACAAGTGTTATTTTCTTCATATCGTTCATTCATTTGGTAAAATGTGTTCATTTATTATTTTAAGAATTCCAACAATCCTGCAATTTAGAGACGAAGGATAGAAATGCTACTAGTCCACTACTAAGCAATCGATAGTTGCTACTAGGCGACTAATATTACTTCCTTTACCACCGCTAGGGAGATTTTTATCGTATTGAGTACTGCAACGCAATGGGTCCTCAACTCATAAGAATCAAGCAGAACGCACAATAATATAGCTATTCAGACATAGAGGCATAACCCAGCCTCGATAAACTGTCAGATTTAAAAAGCACACCTTAACTCTCAATGAGAAACATGGAGGTTGGGATCAATTAAGAGACTGATTCATAGGTTTTACAAGAAAATAAACCCTGAATACAACATATTTTAGCGATCGTGCCTTAATCTAAGCAAAAACAAGAAGTCTGAAAGACAATGATTTATTATAAAGCCCACTAGAGGTCATTATGTTAGATGTTTGCATTACAAAGATTTTATTCCCTGACGAGCAAAGATAACCACGATAAACTCTTGTCTATGCTTCTCTAGAGGAGAAAAACAACTTGGCTATTAAATGGAATTTGTTGTTTTATTTTCTAAGACTAGGGTTAGTTTCTCCCCACAAAATATAATACACAAAACTGTTTGCTCACAAAACCAGAAGCTGCCCTGGAGTCACAACGAGTGAATTATAGGTTTTCTTTGGATTTTTTCTTCATGATGAGATATGATAACTCCCTTCAGTTCGTAAAATTGAGAAAAACCCTTGGAATACCATACTTCTAACCTCTATAATCGTCTTGATAGAGATATCCATTCACTTTGCTGATAAAAAACCGCACCCTCTCTCAAGATCAAAGCACTATTGGTTGATAATTCTTAATTTCAACCTAAAAAAAATGAATCGAGGAGCAGATCCTACCCTAACATGCTCAGCAATCAAGTTTATACACGCTTTGAGAAGCAATGTAATTTTTTTTTAGTAACATTTCCTCTTCAATCAGCGAAGAGTTTTCGGTTCTAAATATTTTAATAAATTTATGTAGTCTCAAAATTAGCTTAGCATATCACGATTAAATTTGTGGGTTAAATCCAAAAGCAATCTCATAATCTCTCTTATTAATACACTGGTTTTCGGAACCTAACAAATTACTTAAATAACTTGAAATGAACGCAATAAAGCGCAGCTTCAAGCTCCTCGGGTCAAAGTCTCCATTCGAAAAAGACATTATAAAGCTTCTATGCACGCCTGATCAAAGCGCGCCCACCGAAAAAATGCTCGAACGTAAAAAACGCGCTGTTCAACCGGTTGTTATCGAAAATTTTAGCTATTCTCCTCACTCTCAAGGAAGTAGATTCAAATCCGCTAGCAAAACCCAACTTGAAATTGTATTTCGATAATCTAAAAAAGGCCAAACGCTGGGAAGACGCAGCAAAGTTACTCATTATCGCCCATCACCTGATCTACGAGGAATCTCCATCTTTTATCCACGAATTCGCTACCACGACAGCTCAGAACATCATGGATCTTCCTAACAACAAGGAAGAGTTCAGTAATCCCTCTCAGCCCGTCTCAACCATCAATATTTTTTGTTTTTAGAGCAGTATGTTAGGTGCGGATTGGTCAAATACTACTACCGATACCTGAAAAAGGTAGCAGAGTCGTACTTCAGCGTCCGTAAATGCCGGAGGTACTCGACTGCGGATTATTCAGCATGTCTTGCAAGAAATGACACGCAAATCATCTCACAGTTTTCTCAGCTGAAAGAAATCGTGACTTTCTTAACAAAGGTAGCACTAGCTAGATGTCACAAGCTCAACATACGGTCTTAGGTCGAGGATTTTTACGTTAGTTCCACGGAACTGCAGAATATCTCAGTAATGCTGATGCTTGGAGAGCTCATGCTGAGAGATTGCATTGAGTTTTATAACTTGATATCGAGTTTCGTGTCAACTACAATCGGTAAATGAGATCGCAGCTTTGGTTGCTGAAAATTTTGTGATAGGAACTATCTTCGAGCTGCCCGATGACCTTGTGCTGCTGCTTGACACGCTTTATAGCAACTTGCTCCGATTACATAAGCCAATGGTCTCGTTTTATGACCTTAGACGGTCGTTTCCAGGGAAGATAGCGGAGAAAAAGCCGTCATATTATATCATTGATCACGAATTCAATAAGAAAGAGGAGCTTCACGTGTATGCTGTGAAAAAACGTCGTAAGGACCTCGCGAAACCGGCGTTCCAATACTCAGTTACACTGCCGGATCGGCCAGGGGATCATTTCGAAATCGATGATATAGAGCCTAATGATAATCAGAAGGATTCAGAGAGGAAGGAAGATGATATGGCGGGAGGAGTGAAGAGCTGCAAAGCGACAACTGACAGGAAATTTAATTTTGAGCATCAAACGCTGCTGACCTGCGAGGATAAAGATTATTTTGATGATGAAACGCATCAGATGGGTGATAAACCTCGGAAGGGAAAGTATGGTGGGACAAACGGCCTGTCTCCATCAGATATCGGCGTGGGCACAAAAAAGAAAATCCAATTTAGTAAAATCCCGAGAGCGTGAGTATGCTGATGGCTAAAGCTCGTCTGAAGGTAGTATAATGAAGCTTTTATTGCCTTGATAGGTGAATTTAGGTCAAAATAATTCTATATATTAGGTGCGTATTATTCTACATACTCAGGGTAACGAAACATATGTTGATGCTCTGTATCTACTAAAAATTGAGTATTTTTTTTATCTACAGTTTTTTTTTTGGAAATTACAGGATCAGAGATCTCATATAAAGCAAATAAACTCAATTGTAGGAAAATAAGAGTCATAGGAGACTTGGCTTGGTGTTGAAATTCGTAAATTGTAAGGGTAATTGTATGAGGTTATTATTAATTAATGGGGTCTTTGCTTACTTAATATGAATGAATTTTTATGATTAATCGATATTTACACCCTACATCTGTGCTTACGAGGATAAATTCCCATGAATCAACAAATGATTTATCACTTAGAAACGAGAAATGTCTCTTCCAGACAGCCACGTAAGGAACCAATACGCTGGAATCAGCACTTTATTCTTCCAAGAAACCGTCATTGTGAAATACGAGCTCCTCCAAAACAACCAAGCAGTGATTCCCCCTCCTTTGATCTTCGTCGGAGTATCAACCAATGCCCTCCAATCGCCCACATATGCCATTGCTCCCTTGTGATAGTAAGTAAAGGGCTTTGGTAAATCCGCTGCTTTATTCATCTCCTTCGCCAAATAATTCGCCTTCTGGTTAGCAACCTGCGCTGTTTGTGGCAGATTGTAGTTTTCGATGTTAGCGCAGTCGCCGAGAGCATATATGTCTTTCACAGTCTCAAAACTTTCGAGACGAACACGCAAAAACTGGTCCGTCATCAGTCGCTTTGATTTGTCCTTTACAAAAGGTAGACTCTTAATAAACGGGTTTTCTGTGAGCCCTGTAGCCCAAACCACCATCCCGACTGGAACCTCAGACTGGTCTGCAAGGATCAGCTTGTTTTCTTTGACTTCTTGGATCTTCGTGCCGGTCCTGAGCTGAATACCATCTCTTTTAAACTTTTTAGTTGCATACGCACCTAGTCTAGCGTCGAATGAACCAAGGATCTTCTCGGCGACATCGAAGACAGTTATCTTAGTATAAGGCTTTAAGTGAGGATACAGCTTCGAAACGTCATGTTCGATAAAATCATGTAATTCTGCAGACAGCTCGATTCCGGTCGGTCCGCCTCCAACGACAGCGAAGTGAAGCAGCGCCTTCTTATCCTCTTCAGGGGTATCAGGTTCGGCGGCCAACTCGAAATTGTCAATGACTCGGTGACGAATGTTTCTTGCATCAGCGACCTCTTTGAGGAAGAAAGCGTTCTCATATACGCCTGGGGTACCGAATGTGTTTGAGATTGCGCCACAAGCAATGATTAGCTTGTCATACTTGAGAGAAAAATCTCCTTTTTTCAGCGCGTTCTCGCAATGCAGGACTTTTTTCTCAATATCGATCTTCCTGGCGTAGGCTTCAAAGTATTTCGCTGATCTTTTCTTATGACGAACGGGTTCAGCGATGCAGCGGAACTCCAAGGTTCCGACTGCTGTGCTTGCGAGGAGAGGAGTAAACACAAAGTGATTTCTCGGGCTGACGACGGTTATATCGTATTTTGTCGGATCTAAGTTCTGAAGAACCTTGAATCCGCCCCAGCCGCTGCCGATGATCACAACGGATTGCTTGCTTGTGGAGAATCTTCGTATTATTGGCGTGAACATGAGATAAAATGTGTGTTTAATTTAAATTATTCTGGTCTATGGATCTTTCTGAGAATGAGTAGTTTCGAGACACACAATTAAATTTTAAATCGAATAAAACCTTCCAACTTTTCAAGAAAATCACGAAGTTTTAGCTCCAACCTATTGAAATTAGATCTAATCTTTCTTCAAACGCATCGGCTTGACCTACCCTTGATTCTCTTTTTCTTTTTCCGGTATTATGGTGATGGCATTGAAAGAATAACAAATAATGAGACTTCAAGTCAATAAGATAAAAAATGACCTGCTTTTGGTCTAATATGAAGCTCAGGTGTTAATTGAAGGTGAAATAATAGAGCCTTTCCAACAGAATTGCTGTTGATTATTTCGTGACTTCTTAAATTTTTGTTTTTTCCCATCTTCTTTATCAACAACGAGAAATTTTTTCACTGCTTTTTCAAATTATACACGACGTTGATTTCCCTCAAAAGCCGTGCTTATGAACGTAAACATGCATTTACAACCCTTCAAATCAATCATGCGCATAGCAGTACTAACGCTGTATTTAAAAGATATAATCTCATTATTAACCAAACGATTATCTAATTAGAAGCGAGAGGTATCCCTTCCAAATAACCAGGTGATCGTCCAGTACATTCTTATCAAGATTTTATTCTTCCAGGACACAGTCATCGTCCAATTCGCGCTCCTCCAAAATATCCACGCAGTTATGCCTCTTCCTTTGACCTCCTTCGTATCAAGCACTGCTTTATAATCACCCACATAAGCCATCGCTCCCTTGTGATGGTACGTGAACGGCGCTGGTGAATTCGCGTATTTATTCAGCTCCTTTGCCAAGTAATTCGCCTGCTGGTTCGCCACCTGAGCCGTCTGAGGCAGATTATAATGCTCAATAGTAGCACAATCTCCTAACGCATATACATCTTTCACGGCCTCATGATTTTCCCCTTCTAGTACATGCAAAAATTGATCAACCAAAAGTCGCTTTGATTTGTCCTTAAAAAAGGGCAAACTAGTTATAAAAGGATTCGCGGTGAGACCCGTCGCCCAAACAACCATCCCAACCCTGATTTCAGATTTATCCGCGAGAACCAAACGGTCTTTTTTCACTTCCTGGATCTTTGTTCCGGTTTTGATTTCAGTTCCGTCCCTCCAAAACTTTTTCGTCGCGTACTCACGTAACCTTGAATCGAATGACCCCAGGATCTTCTCAGCGACGTCATAGACAGATAACTTGGCATAGGGCTTCAATTTCGGATACAACTTCGCCACGTCGTATTTTAGAAAATCATGCAATTCCGCAGAGAGCTCGATTCCTGTTGGTCCGCCTCCCACGACCGCAAAATGCAGCAAAGCTGCTTTTTCCTCCTCGCTTGTGCAAGGATCCGAAGCCAACTCGAATCTATCGATGACTCGGTATCGAATGTTCCTTGCGTCTGCGATCTCTTTGAGGAAAAAAGCGTTTTCGTAGACGCCAGGGGTTCCGAATGTGTTTGGGGCTGCACCACACGCAATGACTAATTTGTCATATTTAAGGGAAAATTTCCCTTGAGCTGATGGTTTATCGCAATGTAGGATCTTTTTCTGAGTGTCGATTTCTCGAGCGTAGCCCTCGTAGTAAGTGGCACTGTCTTTAAAATCGCGAACTGGAGCAGCAATGCAGCGGTATTCTATTGTACCCACTGCAGAGCTTGCGAGTAGAGGGGTAAACACAAAGTGATTTCTAGGACTAACTACAGTGACATCATATTTTTTCTTGTCGAGATGTTGAAGTAATCTGAATCCGCCCCAGCCGGTGCCGATGATAACCACGGACTCTTTGTTATTGGTGGAGAACGTTCTGATAATTGGCTTGAACATGGTAAAATGAAATTTGATTTAATATTTATAGCTTGAAAGGAGAGATCGACTTTGAGAATTGGTGGAAAAGGTCGGAGATTGCATAGATAGGTTCGAAAATACCTGATGTGAGTTAGCTAGATTTTTTCGAATGGATTTTGGAATAAATCTTTATTTTTAAAGCGACTTTATGCCTGCTTCGATAGAAAGTTCGTGACAGGTATTCGATAAACTACTTATATTTAAATCAAGCATGCTAATGGTTTGTCTGCTGATTTAAGATGGCGATATATATATTAGATGAGATTGGCAATGAATGAAAAGTGTGAGTTTTTTTGAAGAAGTATTATTGGAAGGGATTCCAATCGCTTGAGATTTAATCTATTCTTTGAGTGTTTTAGTCAGCAAAATAAGCTTTACTACCATTAGAAGTAAGCTCCTCTGACGTAGTTATGAACACTTGCTACCGCTAAGCAAAATGATATAAATTTGTTAAGATTTTGGAAATCAATGCTATACTGATGCAGCATAATTCAACGATTAAAGGCTTTCATACTTGTAAGAAGCCAATCACGTCTTAAAACTCACTCGTGTTCGAGGTAATGTGCTTCAAATAGAAGCTTTGCTCCTCGGATAGATTAAAAGACTAATGAAAAAGAAGCTGAGTTATCTTTCTTTTTATTCTGCCAAAGCGAAACCTAACGAGCAAAATAAATTTTAAAAAGTAGTTGTTTGTAAATAACCGAGTCATGGACGAAGTAAAGGTAAGTCCGGAAACGATACTCTCTCATCCTTACCTGGTATTCAATCAGACTCTAAACCACTTCCGACAAGCTGGTCTCAAGTCAAGAGGAGAGCAGTCCGCAGAACTTCGTTGCGTTCCAGGTAAAAGCTAACCTTTTACCAATTAGCCATCCCGCCAATGCGCTTTGATAGATATCTCGGACATTCGAGAGCAACGAAGACGGAACAAAGTAACCAAAATGCTAAAAACTGTGAATCTCGATGCAAAGTACAACAGCGTTCAGCTGGATGCCCCAGGTTTTTTAGCTCTCATATTTCAGCGCTAATCTCCGTGATAAGAATCAAGCGAGCATCTTTTCAATTCAACAAAAGTTACAGACAGCAAAAAACATTTCCTCAGCCGATCTAAGACACCAAGTACCAACTCCCTTATTAGCCCTTTTATATGATTATCAACGCAGCGAGCGACTCGAAAATGACTATCTTCACGCCAGATAAAATCATAAAAGCTGAGGTCGAAAAGTCATTTGAATTCCCTGAGCATGGTATCTGAGTGATTTCATTTTATTCCATGACATAAATCTTCACTAGACAATCCTCACTTTGAAAGATCACCTTGTCAGAAGGTCGATCATAGTGAGTTTTTCACACAGCCAAAGGAAATCATAAGAGCGTCAGTTTTTTCTTCTACTAAACCCTCTTCGAATGAATGGGCTGAGAACAACCTTCGAGATAGCTCTAATTTAATTAGAGACGCCAAGCCGTCTCGGGATACCCTTTCGTTCGTAAAACCAGAAAGCATGGCAAAGAATAAAAGCCCTTATAAGACTCAGAGTTCAAAGACTGAAGGCAAAACAGACCTTCTAGCTCATCTTCGAGCGAGGTACATGCCCGAGCATTCAAGTTCGCTAGTAAGTTTAGGCAGCAAGCAGCAGATGCTATCGCTTAGCAAAGCCGGGCCTGAAAACCAAAAGAAGACGCTAATTGACCCCCAGCAAAAATATCAGAGCAATAACTCAATGGCAAAAACCACGAGCAATTTTAATAAATCAAACAAGATTTTCGAGGAGGTCAGATCCATTGGAAAGAGGTTGTCTGTGAACATGCAAGAAAGGCACTCTAGCCTCAAAAAGAATGGGAAAACCGTGGCTGAAGCGAAAGGGGAAACGCGTAACCAGTGTCATCCGAGTCCAGCGAAGCTGTCCAAGGCAAATTTGGCTGGGCTATCAGAAGCTCAAATTCCAAGACTACGACCGCGAGCCTTAATCATGGAATCGAAATTGGAATTGAAATCTCAATTAGTAAATTGCTTCGGAAGCCTGGGAGTGTTAGACACGGAGGCCATGAGTAACGGAACATGCAATACGGAAGAGATCGAGACAATTTTTGATAAATCTGTGTAAAATAATGTCCTAGTATCACTCTCATTTAATGCTTAGAGCGGAAAGACTAGCGAATCTCAAGCAGAAGCATAAGCAGAGTAAGCATTATTCGACTGGTTTTGCCAATAGGAACTGTAAATTTGTAGAAAAGAGCAATTGCTCTCCTCCAGAGAGCGATAATCCCCGACATTTCAAGAGTAGTTTGGAGAGGATTAAAAACCAAGCGATGAAAGAGGCGAATATTCACACCCGAAAGCCATCCACAGTGACAAATAACGAAAATTGGCTCGATGCGAGCTTCGATCAGGACTGCACAAACATTAGCAAAATTGACCAGTAGAATACCACTATTGCCACATATCATAACATCTCCTCATTTTTTAGGCTCTATGCTGGATTATGCGCCGATAGCACTCGTCAATATCCTCAGATGAACTTCTTTAGCTGAAGATTTCACCAAAATCCTTAGGAATTACCTTGCGATTTGAATATTTACCTCTCTAATCTTTCATTTTCCTATAATTTAAACTTATAATGCATCATGATATGAATGAAGGGCCAGTTTTCATAATTTTCTAATGTTTCTTTAAGAAATCTGCGCAAAAAATTCTTCGACAAATTAAATTTTTATTTGTAACATCTTTCAAACGAACTTTTACAAAATGAGCTTGGTAAACGAAAACCGACATTATCACTGAGTCTCACGCGCCATTTCTATTAGAAACCAAATACGTTCGAATTCTCCGATGGCTATAATCTACTTATGCTGCAAGCCGAACAAGGAAACATCGAAGAAGTGCAAAGATTGCTTGCTTCAGGAAAGAAATTCGATATTAATCAAGTGAATAAGAAAGGATCAACCGCCCTCGCCCTCGGGATCAAATCCGGCAGTCTCGCAGTAACGAAAGAGCTGATTGCCGCTGGCGCAGACGTCAATATAAAAAATCACGTAATTTGCTTGTTTCTTACTCATTGCTCTTGCTTTCGCCCGATAAAATTATATATCCTTGCGATTATTATAACTGGTTATCATTTTAGAGTGGTCAAAGCCCTTTGCTCTTGGCTTGCTGGCTCGGATTTGAAGATATTGCTCGATTCCTTATTGAAAACGGCGCGGATATCAACGCAACTGACCAGGTATGTTATTCTACTCCTATCTATTTCCTCTCTCTTCGCTTCCTGGCATATTGGTTTGCTAATTTGCGTTCGAATAGAGAGGCTGGACACCTTTAATGATGGCTACTTACTATAACTTCGTTCCTATTGTGCAACTGCTGCTCGAAAACAACGCTGATCCGTCCATCGAGGACAGCTATGGGAAAACTGCTCTCGACCGCGCAAAAGACCCTCAAATTTTTAGAATGATCAAAGAAAAGCTCCCTCAGTCCTCTCCTCAGCGCTCGAGAGAATTCACAAGCCCTAAGCAACCCCAGCGGCTCTCTACTATCCATTCGCCTCCAACTCAAAAGAGCAAATTTGGTTCTGCAAGCCTAAGAGAAAGAATGTGGGGTTTGAGCAGTCCTCAAGCTGAAGACCTCCAACGCAGCTTCGACTTCCGATCTCCTGGTTCAAAGCCCGTGCCTGAGCCTCGACGAACAAGATCGCAATCGAAAGAAAGGAGCTTTAGCGCGAGTAAACCTTTAGGCAGTACTTTGAAAAACGCCAGTTTTGTTCAGTCAACCGAAGGCGAAGTTCCTCCTTCAATGAAACAGAAGCTCTTGAAAGACGAGTTGCAACAAATGATAAGCGACCAAATCAGCTATTTCTCGCAGAAAATGCAGAATATTGTGGTGCAGAAGGCGAGCTATGAGGTCCCTATCCAAGTCCATAAGCAGCGCAATAAAATCAAAGCTGAGGCAGAAGAAACGATCAACTTGCGTGTTTCTAGCATTGTTTCTAGCCTGAACGCCTTCTTCAACCTCAAACTCAAATTTTGCTTGAATAAAGCCGGATTTGACACCGCCACCCTAGACCTGCGCCCCTTCTTCGACAGTGAAGAGGTCCGCCGTCTCGAGGTCACGTCAATTGTCCGCGAACAGGACCTTGAATCGGAGGATTTCAAAAAAATCGAAGCATTGAGGCGTCAACTAGACGATCTTGAGGCAGAGGCGTTTTCGCAAAGAGCCCAAACGCTGAACCAAAGTTGGAGTTTAGAGGCGAAAGAGGAAAGGGCTGACGGGTTTAAGTCGTTTGGAAACAGATGGCAGATTAAGAACGAGCTGCTCGAGCATATGAGCGCTGAATTCAAGTCATCGAGCGACTATCTGACGAAATATTCAAATGAGAAAATCGCGAATTTGATAAGAGAAGAGAACCAAGTGCTCTCGAGGAAGATGTTTGGTGAATTGAACAACGTTGTGGAAAAGCTAGAGGAGCAAATCAAGCAGAGATTCGAAGAGGGCATCACAAAGAAGATCAATCAGATCACAGAAACGCTGGCTGGCCACCCAAGGCAGTCTTCACCGTTTTCGAAAAAGAACTCAGTGAGCAGTCTGCTTACGCCTACAGCGAAGGAGTTTGTTGGGACTTATGGCTTATCGACCTCGAGGCAGAAGTTGATAAACGAGCTGGAGAATTACGGAGGTGATGAAGGGCAGAGGGAGAGTAGGACGTATGGAGGGCCCGCGAATATGTCGAGATCCTTCCAGCAAGATGAGCTTAATAATAGCAGAAGACTTCAAGAAACTCGAAGCAAGATACAGAATATCAAGGAGAGCTTAAATATGGATTTCGAGGCGTTGCCAGCAGAAGAAACCGAGGAGCAAGCCTCCAAAGGCAACTATCTTTCACCAATTTAGATCCCTAATTCATTACTAATTAGGTCTGAGTAAAGGAGCTGCTCCGCATTACCTAAGTCCCGTGGCAAACCCTTCTCCTGTGTCGAGTAAACTTGATTATAAAGGCTCAAATCCTAATTATTTTCATAGAGTTAAGTCAAGGGTTATCGAGAAGGCAAGAAGGAACAAGTAGACTTGAACACGATTCGTTCTTGAGGAGGGAATCGCCGATTAGGTCTAGTTTTGGGAGCGGAGATAAATACAGCGTGAATGAGTTGGTGAACCTGATGAGGGGACAGACGTCGAATACAAAGAGAGGAAGCTCGAGAAAAGAGAGGGATTCACGTCACGGTCATCTCTTTGCGTCTGGTGTAAATAAATATACAAAATTATTGGCTTAATCAGGGATAATAGGGTCTCAGCAGAAGAGATGAATCGTTTTAGACACTGAGGTGTGGTCGGAAAAGGATCATGCGGGATGATTGAATGAGCTGTATCGATCTAATGAGATTTTATATATATAATCAATAACAAATATCTTTTGAATGTAACCAGCAATGGCATATTCTTTTGCATCTGAGTTATGAAATAATAAAAGAATTGAACATCAAACACCTATAAATAAGAAATTAACAAAATAGCTTACTATGATTAAGATAAATGAGTTCTTTCATGAGCCTCATTGCCTTAGACATGAAGATAGAGCCCCTGAGTTTGATAAATTGAGCTTTTATAATAGCGGTCTCATGTAAATACAATCATCAAAAATTAAAAAAATTTGATGAGAGTGGGATTTGAACCCACGACGTTACCGACTGGTGCCTTAAACCAGCGCCTTAGACCACTCGGCCATCCCATCATATTGACATCTTAAAGCCAAGCGAGCTCTTATCCCAACATTATTTGGAGTAACAAATACTCTCTAACGAGACTCTTCGCCCACTAACTGTCTCGTCTCGAGTAAATACTACCTCACTTCCCATCATCCAAATTGAAGTATAACCCTCTCATAATGCGCCTCATCCTCGTAATCATGTACACAAAGCAAATTTTATTTCCTATCTCAACACCACTTCACCATAAGGAAGAAACGCCAAAAATAGGCTCTCTAAAGATAAGTGATTAAGACATCACGCGGATTTTCATGGAATTCGACCGTTGATGAGTTGTCCTTAAAATACCGAAATCGTTCCCATAAGAATTAAAGAAAAAAAACCCTGGCTGAAAACGAGGCTTTAATCCTAAAAATCGACTCTTTTGAATAAAATTACCAAAATAAAATTTTGGAATCTCCAACAAGGACAATAAAACCACTATGTCAGCGGCAATAACAAGCCTGCTCAGCTTTCTATTTCAAATCTTCAGCCTCTTTCTCGCTTCCATTCAACAGAAAATTATTTCTCGTGTCAGATCTCGCTATTCGCTCTTGCAGAAAGTGATCAACGTTTGGCTTGAGGGTGGAGACATCCTTCCTTCCTCGACAAAATCAGCACCGAGCCAGGAAAAGCCATTGAATCAATTAGGAGCAAAAGTACCATTTTATGCAGCACCATGGTCGAAATGTCTTCCACACAGTACTCTTCGTGCCAAAATCCAGCTGGTTCAAGCAGATATCCCTCACGTCCAAGCTGCTGAGACTGTAGAAGCAGCATTGGTCGTCGAGGACCCCGAAGACATTCGAAAAAGCAGCTGTTCTAAAACTACAACCAGAATCAACCACAAGAGATCAATGTCAAGCATCGACCTCAAACTCGATGAGTATAACGCGAGGAACTGTCAATACATTATCTGCAAACACCTTCAAAAGCATCGCGCAGACTCCAGATGCCCTTGTCTACTACAAGAGGTCGATTATTCCGCTATCTGCCAATCGATACATCCTAGTACCAACCCGCGAATCCTCTCAAAAATTTCAAATTTGCCAAAATCAAGGCTCTATAAGCACAGAAAGCACGCTTCCTTCGAACCAACAAAACTCAGCGCAATATTCGAGAACCTCGCCTACTAGCAGCAAATTGGGAGAAATAAAATGAGAGGAGTTGTCTCACGTTGATTTGCGAGTGTAGGATCATATAAGGTTACTCGTATGCGCGATTAATTATCTCTTACATTTCAAAATCAGTGTAAAAATTGCAATTTACCGCCTATATAACTCTCATTTTAATATCTCTATATAGTTTCATTTGAAATCTATCAAAAAATCCAACAAAACCTAACCAACAGCAACAACAACCCAAATTAGCAAATCCGCCTTCTACCTTCCCGCGGATAAGTAGTTAGCGTCATATAATCTAATAATATAGCCTTAAAAACACTGAATTTCGTGATAGTCTCATTCATACAAAACCCAAGGGAGAATTTCCAAGTGATTGAAAAAAATCTCTTTCTTTGGTGTTGAATGTTACTTTAGATGAATACACATAAAGAGATTTACGTTACAATGAATATCAGAGTTAAGAAGTGTTACACTGATAGCTAAAAAAAGTATCCATGGTAGTTTCCCGTTGTTCAAAATAAGGTTTTATCGTGATATCACTATTGAAAGAAGGCTCTGTAAGTATTGTATACCGTCCTAGATGCCCCGGAAGGTTTGCTTGCAATTCATTCTTCAAGTAGCCCATTCTAGCTTCCATTTTCGATTTATTTGACGTTGTTTTTCTCGGAAATTCTCTTTTCAAAAGCTCTTTTGAATTTTTGGAAATAGATGGACTTGGAGGGTCCTCCTTATCAGGAAAATTGGAAAAAAAGCCGATAGAAGACGTAGAATAGCTTGGAGGCAGAGTATTAAAGTCAATTATATGCTCCGGACTGCTCTCGTGGTCTTTACATAGTTTTTTACGTGGAAATGGCGTTATTTGATTCAGGGGCTCCAGGTGTTTTTTTGAAATCAGTTGCATGCGTTCTTCGAGTTCTTCGATTTTTTCATAAGTGATTTCCATGAGGTCTTCGTCCTCACTGTTATTCTGGTTGACGTTTGGTATGTCAAGAGGGGTCTGCTGCTCGCGGAGAGAGTCTGGAGCTTTCCATTCTTCTACTTCGAGATCTAAGAAAGATTTCTCGGCAGATTGCGGTAATTGATAGTACCAAAAACACGAATTGGAGCCTTTTTCTGGAAATTTGTCATATTCGGATAATGAAAATTGTCCCATTGTCATTTCTGTTGCTGTTTTTGTGAGGATGTCTCCAGATTACGGCTGAGGCGTGATTTCTGGCTTCTCTGAATACATTCAGAATTGAGATAAATTATTATAATCTTATTCTCCTATTTAGACTTTATCTCAGAGAACTATTTTAATTTCTCTCATAAACTCACCTCTGTGTTCATTGATTTTGAAGGGAAGGCCGATTTTCAAAGTTATTTGAACTCAGAGAGGAGGTAGCCCGCCTTTGATTCGAGAATTTGAAACTCAAATGGAAAATTATATTAAAATGGGATTTATCTCGTAGTCATAACATTCAAGAGAAAGCTCCACTAAACACACATTCGAGGTCTTTTTCTCCAAGTAGAGGAATATTCAGCTCGAAATGAGCTGGTGTCTTACTGATAATCCAGAATTGCGCGAATTTATCAAATTAGCGACGTTTTAGACAATTGATCGTTAAAACAGCGAAAGAATTTAAATATTTATTCCTCGTACTCATTCGTGAATTTTCATAATGGCAAGGTAAATTTCCACCCACCAGGACTTCCCTTCACTCTTACTTTCCTGTCAGCGTTTCAGATTCATACTTGAGCAAACTCAGTCAGAAGGAAAGGGAGAATTTATTGAAACTCATCGGCCAAAAGGACAACAGTCGAATTCTTCAAAATAAAGAAAACCAAACGTATCAGCCCTACCCTGCTGCTTCATCCTCACCTGTTGAACTAGTCCCGTGAAAGATGTCATTAGTGCACAAAAGGAATATGTAGAGAGAAATCTCGAGCAGATTGAGATCGTGAAATCATTAAAAGAGCAGCTCCAAAAGGAAATTGATGAAAATAAGGCGCTGAGGGAAAACCTGTCATTTATTCAAGAAAAATATAAAAATGAGAATCAAAAACTCGTCTCTGAGAACGCAGATCTCAAAATTTTGGCCCAGAAGATCACGTAATTTTATCCTGTTTTGACGCCATGGCAAATTGAATGAATCTAGTGAGGATTTTGAGAGCCTAGTGATTGAAAATTCCGAATTAACGCGCCAAATTTCATTCGCAGGGAAGAAAGCAAACGATAGCGAGTCCAAAACACAAGAAATGGTATTAGTGTGAGAAAAAGAGCTTTGTAATGACACAATTATACAGCTGAAAAACCTTGAGAACGTCCGTGAACTAGTCAAGGTGTTCCTTAGCGAGAACAACTCCCGCAAAATCAAAGACATCAAAGAGAAGAATTTTTGGCAGTCTATTTCAAGCGAGCGGCTCATTCAAGGCTCTGAGCCACCAACAGACTTGTAAAACCCTCCTCAGCTTCACAATAACTCAAACTTGCTTAGTCCGTTTCCAAACAAATCCAAAGCAAACGAGAAACTGATTTCTAAGGCAGAATACGAGAAATTGAACTTAGAGGTAACAGAAAGGATCTCATCAGACTGTGTTAACATAATATCAGTTGAAAAAAGCTCAGGATGAACTAAAGAGAGTGCAGAATACAGTTGTGGTCCTTGAAGATGAAAACAGCAAGCTGCATCAAAAGTTGGCCGAACTGCAAAGAGAAAGACAAGAGGAATCTGCCAAATCAGCACAGCAACAGCGAGGGCTAGTGCGCAGGATTAACTACCTCATTCAAGAAAAAGAGAAAGCGGAGCAAGAGGGAAAAGAGAGGAACGCCTATGTCGCAAAATTAGAGCTTAAACTTGGTAATATAATGTCTAATTCGCCTATTCTAATCCCTCTTTTTTTCTCGCAGTTCAACAAGAACTTTGCATCAAAGGCCTGCGCTCACGAGGCCAGTCGATCCCGAAATCACACGACCTCGACGGGTCTTTTGGACTGAAGAAACCCGCTGCCAGTGTAGGAGGAAAGGATCAGATATCATATGGGAAAATCCATGGGAAACAGCAGAAAAATAGCAACCCTCCAAAGAATCCAAGCAAGGCATCTGTCAGCCCCCGTGCCTATAATACAGCAGTCAATAAGAAACCTGAGGCAAGTGTGAATATGAATCTGACTGAAGTTTTTCAAACTGTGAAGTATGAGCAACCAGAACTAACCAAATCGTCTCCAGAAGAAGAAGCATTGCAAAAGGAGCTCTTCGCTGACGACCCTGCGTTTGGAGATTTGGATGCCGAGCAGCCAGAGGAACCTCAACAAATGCATACGAGTCTCCTAGATGAGCTCTTGCAGCACAGCACGCAGCCGGGCTCACAAAAGCTTTTGCAGAAGATGCAAATGAGGATAAATAACCTCGAAGACAATCTCGAGAAAAATCGGCAGGAGCTTGCGAAAAGCACTGCCAGGAAAAACGAAGTGCTTTATACGTTTGAGGATGACCTCGAGATCGCGAAGAGCGATGCGCCGAAGAGATATATCAGAAGCGATTGCTTTGATAGTGATCTCAATACTTCGTATAAAACTCACGAATAAGTCCTTACTTCATTATCTAATGTCAATGTACAACGACAATTTCAAATGAATTTTATTATATTACATCAGAAACCGTTCTCAGATTTCTTTATGAAAGCATTGAATGCTATTTTATAAGTAAAAAGCAAAAATTTTGATATGAATTTCTTCGCAGAATTTTCGTATTTCGTGCGATTATTTAAAAAAAGCAGTTTAAAGATTTAAAAACTCGCCAACGTATTTATCCCAAACAATTAATACAGCACTATCAAAACTGAGTGTATCATAAATGAAACCCGGCGTCCAAGCAAACCAGGTTCGAGAAACCAGCCCGCCAAACCACGCTTCCAACCCTCAGCAAACTAATCTCAAGAGGGAATTCCATATTTCCCAAGCAACTCGTGATAGAGCTAATGCTTGCAAAGCTTACATTGAAAGTATGAATACAACTAATGCTAGTCTAATTATAATACCACAGAGAAGTACTCTAAGCTAAAGCAAGAAGAGCAAGAGAAGAAAGACGCTTGGGATCAGCTTCAGAAGAAAATGGAAAATATGAATATGAGTTCGACTGAGCAAGAGCTCATTAAACGCGATATTATCCATAAGGAAACCGAGCGCTATCGCAAAAAGTACGTATTGTTTCAAATGACAGCATTATTAAGCTTCTGTTGTATAGACGCAAGAGGATAACTGTGAAAGATTTCGAGCCAATCGCAATCATCGGTCGCGGGGCTTTCGGTGAGGTCCGTGTCTGCAGAATCAAGGAAACCGGCGAGATCGTCGCGATGAAGAAGATGAACAAAGCAGACATGATTTGCAAAAACCAAATAGCCCATGTCCGAGCAGAACGCGACGTCCTGGCTACTTCAGGCAACCCCTGGATCGTTGAATTGAAATTCTCGTTCCAGGATGATAAGTACCTCTACTTAGTCATGGAATATCTCGCCGGTGGAGACTTGATGACTTTGCTGATGAAAAAAGACATCCTGCGCGAGGATGAAGCGAAATTCTACATCGCTGAGGCGGTAATGACTCATGTTTTTCTTTATTGAGTTGGAGTTATTAGATATTAGCAGTGGAGTCCGTTCATAAAATGAACTATATTCATCGAGACTTGAAACCGGATAATATCCTCCTTGACCGTCAAGGACATCTTAAATTGTCAGATTTTGGGCTCTGCAAGCATGTAGAGATCCGCCCACGCTTCGAGTTCAAGAAAACTGGGGAGACGACCCCAGCATTGAATGACCTTTCGAACCTGACGAAGAGACCGCAGAACTATCGCCGCAACAGACAGGTATTTTGATGTGCTACTGAATGTTAGATTTTCATTGAAATAACGCTTAGCTTGTGTATTCAACCGTTGGTACGCCGGACTACATCGCACCTGAGGTCTTTGGCCAGGGCGGGTACACCGAGACTGTTGACTGGTGGTCTATCGGAGTGATTTTGTATGAGATGCTGGTCGGTTATCCGCCGTTTTTCTCTGAAGATCCGTCGGTTACCTGCCAAAAGATCCTGCATTGGCGCAAAACATTCGTTATTCCTCCGGAAGCTAACCTCAGCCCTGCGGCTGCGGATTTGCTGAAACGTTTGATCACCGATGCAAGTATCATTTTCGATTAATTGGCTCTTGGTGCTAATGATTTTTGCAATAGACGAAAGACTTGGAGTGAATGGCGTTGAAGAAATTAAATTCCATCCTTTCTTTGCAGGCGTTGATTGGAAGCGCATCAGAGACAAAAAGCCGCCCAATGTCCCTGAAGTAATATAAAAACCGATTGAGCTAGTATCCTAACGATGAGATAGCTTAAAAGCGACATTGACACGAGCAATTTCGATAAGTTCGAGGAGGAAGAGCCCTGGTACGTCGAAGACCCTAGCAAAAAACGAAGCCGAAAGGTAAGGCGCAAATTCCCATTAGAAATAACCTTTTCAAGGATGCGAATTTCGTGGGATATACGTTCAAGCGAGACGATGAGGCTCAGAGATCTCATCTCGTGACTGCGTTGCAGGACCTCGAAGCCAATCGCTTTTCATATATCAGACCTCAGCAGGTAAGCAAAATATTTGATTATTTATTGATATATTACCATCAGAAAACTCAGCAGATAACCAACCCTTTGACCGTACGAGGCGATCAAGAGAACATGGTCTCTTCTCCTAACCCTTTAGGCAAATTAAACTCTACAACCTCTCAAAGCCAGGGTGTGCTGACTACCAACTCTTCTGTCAATATCGCCAACGCAATTTCCAGCATAGCTCAAATGAAATCGACTGGTTTCCCCACAAACAATCAAATTTCGCATCGTGAGCCAATGGCGAAAACTAACTACGGTCAATATTACGAACCCAGTATCACGTCCTATCAAGGAGGATTTGGAGTGAAATCTAAAAGCCCAACCAACGCGACGGCACGAGAAAAGCCTGTGGTGCAGCAATCGACTAGAGAGACAAATATCAAAGGAACCACGCCAAAAAACTATAATTTCAAGGTTGAGAGCGCCAATCCTACTGATATCAGAAAGAAAGAGTTGAATGTGAACCCGTATTCTTACATAACTGAGACGAGTGCTGTGAGCAAGCCGAAATATACTCCAACGAATAATCCAGTCAAGCAGTACACTCGACCGGGCTATGGAAATGCTGAGAATTATTCCTCTGTGAATACAAAGAGTTCAATAAAATTCGTTGCGAATCCGCAAAGCAGCTCGCGACCCCTATACAATAAATATGGCTAGTTCCAACTGTGTTATGCAGTTAGCAGATTTGAGAAGCTGATTAGCTCTTCGTTCGTTTTTTAAAATTGTCCCATTCGTTTCTTTTCGTCAAATTTATATACAAATTTCAATATATTTCAAAGAAATCTCTTTAGTCACGATCGGTTGACTCGCTATGAAATTTTCTTAGGAAAGTTTTAACAACTGGAAGTAAAGCAGCTGGATCGCACTGAACTCTCTATTCTGAATTATCAAATTGAAGAGAACATATTCGTTCATTCCACCTCTAACAGTCTGAAGATTAGACTCTTCAAACGTGTAGAGCGCCAATAGATGAAGAGCAGACATAATAACAGAATTTTGCGTATGGAATTAATGACTAAGGAGTTTATTTAGCTATTTATTTTTATTCTGGAGTAAGTCATTAGAGTTCATTCCGAAAACATACAAGTTAAACACTACAACAAGTTTTTCTCTTTTCAGCTTGTATTAATGGTGGGTTCCTTCTACGGAGAATCTAAAGGTCTTGTTTAGCCCCTTTATTTATCAATTAAACGTCTATCAACTTTCAAAAATAAACATTTTGAGTGGCTCACACATAGGAATTTAGATTATTGAGCTAAATTTGTAAAACTTCTAAGTGTGAAATAAAAGTTAATACTATTTCTTCTATGAGCATCAACCCTCCAAATCACCCAAATAACGACCCTGCACGTCAACGAGCGCTTCGGGCCTTCATCCGTACCGGCCAAAGTCAGAGTAACTAAAAAATTTTCCATTTTCGATCAAATCATTCCTCAAAAAAAAGATTCGCTTCCAGCTGATAGTGAAAATAATCTCAAACAGCCTCAGATATTACAGCTAACAACTCCAAAATCTAATGGGACACCTATCTCAAATGCCAGTCCTGTTTTAGCCGAGAGCATAATAGAAAAACGTAGATCCAGCCCAGATATCAAACCAAATCCTGATGCTGAAGGCAACCAAACTCAGTCACCAACGAAACTAAAGTAAAAATCATTGGTATTACACGCACTAAGGCAATTTGTACTCGATATCAGAGAGGGTTTCATTATCAAAACTCTTAAAACAAAAGAGAATTCTCCAGGAATAATGACATCAGGCAACAGTATTGAGGATCTGCAAAAAGTTGTGTCTGCCAGCTCGAATCTCCGGGAATCGCAGACTGATTATGCCAGTGGGAAAGTGGACACAACCCCTCCAAAAACCGTGAATAAGCTTGAAGAGCAGAAAAGACCGCAGACTGTCACAAAGATCCTTGTGACCGCTAATAAGACGACTCAAGGGGCCGGACAAACTGGAAACGCAATATCAGTGAAGAAGACGACTGGTACTGTAAATAGGATGCAAGAAACAAATCTCATAAAGAACCTTTCGCCGCCTCTCTATCATAAACCTGCGGTCGGCGAACCGTATCGGCACGGAAAAACGGCTCAAGGGGCCAGAACGAAGAGAGGAACTGATAGCAAAGTTCCAAGCGAAATTGGTGAATATTCTGCTAGATTTGTGTATTCTAATCGAGAATAGACATAGAGCAAGAGGCTTTGATCAGAGTACGATTAGATTTTGACGACAACGGTGCTGGCTACAATGAGTATAACCCGAAAAATGCTGTGGTCAATCGTTTTGGATTTCAAAGTAAATGAATAGCAGTTCCCAAATTGACAATGGATGTTATGTATAGGAGTGCATAAGAAGTCATTAGACGGATCCAGCAAACCCAGAAACATGTCTCCGAATCATCACCGCGAAGGAATGGAGAAAATCCAAGCGACCTTAGACGTAATTATTCTGCAGATTAATATATATGAGCTTATTCATCAATAAATAAGGCATATGAAAAAGCAAATCGCTTGGTACGAATCCAATTAACGAGAGCAGGAGCAAGACCAATGCTAAGGGCATCAAGAAACAACGACGAAACAAATGAGCTTATGGGTGATTTCCAAGGCGGCGACGTTATTGAAGTCAAAACCAAAATCGAGGAATTTGCTATTGAGAAAGTTCTTGGTAGTCACAAGTATCGTGCTTTTGTTGCTGACTTTGCGATTAAATAGGCCAAGGGTCATATGCTGTCGTCAAACTGGCCCGCGATAGACGCACGGGTCAAAAATACGCGATCAAGACGTACGAAAGATTCAAGCTTTATGATACGCAACGAAGGAAAAATGTGAGGCTTGAGATTTCGTTACTTAAGAACCTCGACCACCCCAACATTATCAAGCTCTATTACACAATCTTGAACACGACTCAAGTAATTGCATCGAATTTGGATAGTGTTTAACTGATAATTTATTACGGTTCAGATCAATCTTGTGATGGAATTGGGCGGTCAGCAGTCATTACATAGCTATTTGAAATCTAAGGATGGCGGTAAATTGAACGAGGAAGAAGCCCGAAGCGTTTTCAAGCAGCTGGTTGAAGGCACGAGATATCTCCATGAGAGAAACATCGCGCATAGAGACCTTAAACTTGAGAACATCCTGATTGATGACGATAATAAAATCAAGATAATCGACTTCGGCTTCAGTGTTCCAGTGGAAAAAGGCAAGCTTCTGACGGTTTGTTGCGGAACCCCGTCGTATATGGCGCCAGAGCTGGCCAACCGGAAGGATTATGACGGCATTGGCGTTGATATCTGGGCGCTGGGGATTATACTCTACGTCATGCTCTCTGGAAAGTTCCCTTTCAAAGGTATTTTGGATCTCATTCGTAAATTATGTAACTCACAATGTAAAGGCGAAAACGATCGTGATCTCTATAGAAAAATCAGTCGCTGCTCATATGAAAGAATCAAGGACGTGAGTATCGAAGCTCAAGGCTTGATTAGTCGGATACTCAGATTGAACCCGAATGACCGCATAACAGCTGCTCAGGTACTGCGAACAGTGGCTTAAACTCCGTTCTAATCTCTTCTGTGTTGTTAGATTCTCGATGATAATTGGATTAAAGGCCAGCAGAATTCGCATCAAGAGTTTAATAATTTCATTGCAGAGAAGCTAATTGCGGTGAAAAATAGCCTAAAACCTGTGGAATAATATCCCCAAAGCAAATTTCTCGAGAAAATTCCTAATTAGTTATCAAGATTTTCTGTTTTTTAACCGGATGGGAGCAATGGAAACTCCTAATTAATAATCATAGTGGATATCTTTTTTATTTATTTCGTATGATTAGCCTGTATTGTTTGCTTATTTCTGCTGATATCTGATGTTAATTTTATCGTTGAAAAATTTAAAATATGCTTAACAATAAACAAAGCTCCTCGATGTAAGATCCAAAATCCTCAGTCATCCTAATGTTCTTTACTTGATATCAGGAACGAAGTCTTTGGTCTCAGCAACAACAAATCAATCGAATTGGTATTCTCAACCCATTGCCTTAGTATTGACATTCAGTTAGGATGAGAAGAACCAGCGGATTTACTCCAGCATTCCGCAAGAACTCGGACCTATTGCTAAGCTCCAGTATGCTCGAGGCCGTGAATACACGTTAAAACGCTTTTTAGGTTAGATGATTCGATTGACATTGCTAGCAGACTGAGCCAATTAAAGAAAAGCATCGGAATGAGCAAAGATGTGAGCTTCTCTGAAGCCGATAAAGAAAATATCAACATCGCCCAAGGCCTTGACAGCCGCGCTATGATAAGCAAAGGAATTCGCGTGTTGCAGTCCCAGAATGAGTCTTTTCAGAATTACGAAGCCCATGCATTGTCTAATCTCTCGGAGCCTCGCTTTCACAACAAACTTGACCCTCCATCAGAGATCAAATCAGATAACACTGAAAAGCAGAATTACGACTCGTATTTTGGTGGAATAGAGCATGCTGCTCCTGCTAACTCGAATAGCAAGTCGATATTAGACCTATTTGAGGAGAAAAACACGAGGAGAAATAATTTTGGTCTAAGGAGAAATGAAGGCGGGGCTGATTTGAACGCAGATAAGGAAGAAAATTGCTTTCCGACTCCGAATAAAAGCTTCACTGAAGTACGGACGCTTGATTACAGCGGGTCTCATGCAGACAAATCGTTTGAATTGTATGTCAATTTCAAAAATTCTCAGGTGCAGAGAAGTCTGAGCGAAAATCTCCAACCGCAAAATCTTCATTCGACGCAGGTGAATAGAGCAAAGGAGAATGTGGTTTGACCGTTTTGATAGATTGAAACGCAAAGGACGGAGGTGATTGAGGAGCAGTACCTTCAGATTGTATCTCGGCTGAACGCGAAGGCTGGGAGCGTTAATTCGACGTCGATACAGCAGCAGACTGAGGATTTTTATCGGGAAGTACGAAAATTCGTGATGAGGATGGCTGATGCTCATATTGTGTTTACGTAGGAAAATGAGAAACTACGAAGAAGGCTTGAGGATGAAACTAACTACTCAAAACAACAGATCGAGGCGCTTAATTTGGAAATTCAGCGATTGGTAGATCAGTTGTCCTCTCACTCCTTATAAAATTTATGTTTTGTGCAGAGAGGAGTCGTTGATGAAAGAAAGTTTGAGGAGCGAACGCGTGAGAGTGTTTCTGGCTACCGAACGCGAATACAAGAACTTGAAAAGACTGTGAATGATCTCGCATTGCAGCTCCGAACGAAAGCAGAATCTGAGGCTGAGCTTATCGTAACCACTGAACTCTCGATTACATTAGCTAATTTGTGCGTGTCTAGACACAGCTAGAAGCTGTGAAGATGCAGTTCAGTAAGCGAGAAGAACAGCTTAAATCTGAAATAATAAGCCTTCGGCGAGTAAAATATTTGAAAAAGCCTCTGGTTAAAAGCGAATAGGAACACGAAACACGAACGAATCTCAAAGAGTCCCAGATGAGACTACACAGCGACACTATCAGGAACGAATACGTGCACCAGCTTGAAAATGACCTCAATGTCAGCTAATTCATAGCATTGCTATTTCTCACTCCTAAATAGATGCTTAGAGCCAAGGTAGAAGAATTGACTGAAGGCAAATCAAGGCTTGAGCAAGCCAATGCGAATTTAAATCGAGAGATTGACAGCTTAAGGCATAAACTTTCCAGAAACTCAGAGCTCCTCATGCAAAGAGACCCAAGAGAAGTCAGAGGGACTCTCGAAGATACCATCCCCACAAGACACTCCAAACGAGGACAATCAGCAAACGGGAGCCCGAACATGTCCGAACAACGCCGAACGGCACCTTATAACCCAAGGCCCTCCTATTCTGAAAGCCTCGTAATACATGCCAACAGCTCTCACACCACTAAATCACGTTAATAGAACAAAGGAGAATTTGAGTCTTTTCACACAGGCAAATTCCAGAGGCAGTTAGCTTCTCCTGATGAAAACACACGCTATCTCAACGAGTTTTACTACAAAAAGTTCGCAAGCTTGTCTGAAGGATTAGAATACTGGAAATCGCGGTGTGGTCGGCTCGCTGGTGATTTTTTCCAAGCGTTTCAGCAGCTTCGTGAGGAAAATGAAGCTTACAAAGCCTCTGTGTTGGAGGTCATCACCAAGCTGAAATCTGACGCAGAAAGCTCTATCAAGATAGTCAAGACTGCATATAAACGAGTAACTTGATTTCATCAACACTCTTAACTCTTTCCACTAGGAGCTTGCCAAAATCGTCGATACAATAGAAGATCTTGAAGAGAAACATATTTCTAACCAGGTCAAACTAGCTGAAACAAGAACCCGATGCAGGCAACTTGAACTCGCTGGGTCGCTGAACGCGGATGGATTGAGAAATTCAAAACGAAGAAGATCTGGATCTGCTAAAAGAAAGAGTGTCTACTAAAATGTATATATTGTATATAAATTTTCAGTTATTCTGAGATAAGTTAATGTCGATGATATAGCCCTAAGTTCCCATGTGTAATACCGTAGATGTTTTTCCTTTATTTTTGATTCAATGGAAATTTAAAAATTTTTCATTGAAAGGCTCTATTTCAATTCGTTAGACTTTTTTAATTTAGAAAATCGGTTTCAGTGCATTCATAATAAAAAGTTAAGAAAAACACTATTCATATTTAGACATGTCAACCAAGGACTTACACGAGAACTACCGCGAAAGCGTCGGACACGGCATGGGCAAGCGCTCGACCAGCACCGTCAACCTTCGCGAGTACGACTCGATTAATAGTGATTTCGACGCGAGTGTGCAGCCGGTGAATTATCGAGAGAAGCACCATGAGTTGACAAAGGCAGTGCAGGACTTATATGACGATTTTAAGCCTTTCGTTATGAATGAAGTACAATAACAGATCAGTTTTATAAGTTAAAAGGATATGGGAGATAGTTTGCGCAAGCTGCTGAATGAGGAGAAGGAGAGCGACCCGTTGATCCTGATTAAATTTATGAAACACACTATCAAGGCAATCAACCGTTTTAGAGAAGATAACGCATCGAAACCTAAGCCCAAAGAGCAAGATGAGAGCAGGAGCGAGACGGAAGGGGAAGATAGCAATGAGGCGAGGCTCGAGGCGTTGCTGCAGAAAGCGGAGAATGATATCCGCCAGCATATAAGAGTAATAAGCGCCATTGTGTGTATGTAATCCTGATGACTTTGATTAGATCGAGCACCAGCTGAAAATTTTCATTGAATCGCTGCAATCGAAATACGATGACCTCGAAAAAGAGAAAGAAAGCTCCTCATCAACTTCCAAAGCCCAAATAAAGGTACAAGGACTTTACTTTATCGTGCGGGCTAATAGTGGTGTCATGTTGGTATAGGAACTCAAAGCAGACAACGCAAAATTGGCTGAAATAGTCAAAAATAAGGACACTGAAATCGCCAATTTGATGAATCAACTAAAGCATAAGGACGATAATATGGACCTCAGGCCAAAATCTCAGAACACCGCGAACAAAACTCAGGCCAAGGAATCTGATGATATGAAACGCTACTACGAATCTGAGCTCAGCGCGCTGAACAGGCAGGTTCATCATATTCAGAAGGTGCTCACGATGAATGTAAGTCCTGATGAAAAGATGCGTATTTTGCAAACGGAACTGCAATCAGTCAAAGACTTCAATTTGAAAAAAATGCACGTGGTTGAGGGACGGCTCAAGCTTATTTCAGATGGCCTTCCTTTAGTCGACAGGAAGAATGGTGAGTCTCCGAATGAAAATATCGATCCTAAGTTGCGCGAATTCAACGAGAACGGGCCAAGACCATCCTCAGGGCACAGGTCTTCGGGCCTTGGGCATTCAAAGCAAAAATCGCAATCACAGCTTGAGAAGATACTGAATGATAAGCGCAAGGCGCTTGAAAGGGAAATAGATGGAGAGGTAAAGTCATTGATGGTGTCTTTTTGCTGAATAACATGTAGAAAACCTCGCTGAAGCACTCCATAGACTCCCAGCGAAAAACCAATAACTCATCGCAGCTGAAAGAGCAAAAAGAGCCGAACCTTGATTTGTATTTCAAGCAGGTTTCTAGTCGTCTTGAGATGTATATTGAGCTCTTGCAACCATATCGTAATGAATTTAAATAGGATTAACCAAGGCACTGATAGAGAGAAGGAAAAAGATCCGCATATGCGGTCATTTGATAACAGAACCCAGAGCAGCTCTCGAACAGCCTCTGCGCATACAAATGCAGCGAATAAGAAGCCAGTCCGCAACGCTAGTGTAGAGAAGATGCGCTATGATTCGTTATCGAACCAGCAGAGACTTAGTGAGGAAGCTAAGATTATGAGCAGCACGACGGGGCTGACGAGAAAGAAAGGGTCTCAGTCGAATCTCAGAGGGTCTGCGACGTCGAATTTCGCGATCACGAGAAAAGCGTCGCATAGCCAGTTGCAGAAATATAAATTTTAGTTTACAGATGGATATGTACTCTTACTCTTCATATCTTAAATATACGTGCCTTCAGAGCTGAAGATAGTTCCACGTGCTTTTTTCCCTCGTATTATACGCATCAGTGACTATGTAATATTGTTGATTAGTGAAATTTGATATTAACTTCCTATTAAACTATTCTCTCATCATTTTGGTCTTCAGCTTCGAATATACAATATTTGGAGAGCTTTAACTTGGTTGAAATATAATTTTTGGCAAATTTGATTTGGTATAATCAAATTTAATTTCCAGAGAAATTGGAAATTTGAATTTGTAATGAAAAAAAGAGAACGTGTTTCTCTATTTTTCTTTTGAATAATGGGTTATGTGCTGAAACTGACGTCAGCGCGTGGCCTTCATGAGTTAACAAAAATTGTTTGTATTTATACGGTGATTTGAAAATAAAATTCGTTCAGTGTATTGGCAGCTAAAGAATTGTGTAATGGGTAATGAAAAATAGCTAAATCTGTTAATTGATATGAAATATTCAATTGTAAAGGAAATCGAAGACAAAATTACATTAGTTAAATCGAAATAAAATCAATTACTTATTCTTTCTGATATTTATAGAAGAGATTTAATACATTAGCGATTGATTCTCATCTGAAGAAATTGATCAGAGATAAACATTCGTGGAATGGGGTTATAATACTTGTTGACTTCTGAAATTGTCAAATACTTAGAATTACTACAGTGTGAACAAAACACAATTACTTATTTATTAGTATAAGTTTAGTGGATGATAATAGTATTCGAAATTACTAGGATGAGATTAGTAAATGCGAAGGTAGTATTATAAATTGGAGAAGATTATGAGGAGGCTGTTAGTATAATGTATAGCTGGTTAAATCACCATATTTTTCAGGAAATCGCCTATTAACTCAATTAGTAGCTAAGTGGCTCGCTACCTTGATAAAGATTAGCAATAACCAATTATTAAAAAATATCTTGCATTCCTTCCTCTTATGATTATTTAAAATACAAGGGCTTGTTACTAGGACATTTTCATAATTTGAATGTTGCTTGGGGTCATGAAGAAACAAAATAAAAAGAAGCGACCTAGCAACATTTTATAATGAATTAAATTGCAGAGTGTAAGAGTTGTTTAATTCAGATAATTTCTTGCAAGTTTTTTTTTTTGTGTTATCATATTTTTTGAGTTTATACAGCCACGGCATGGCATATATCGAGAGGCTCGACGCAAGAGTTGCACTGTCAAGATAATTCTCACAGACATTCGGTAACGGGTTGATTAGATCAGCTAGTTTAAAAGCAAGGCTAATATCCTTTTTGATTTGAAGTAAGGTATTTGATAAAAACCTCAGTTCAACAAATCAAAACTCAAGGCAATTTAAATTTGCACGCTGAATATTAAATATCAATACGAATCATATAAATACTCAATTATTTGAGAAATTTCAATAGCATATCAAAGCTGTAGTACTCTAGAGCAGTAAAAATTCCTTTGTTGTATTGAATTCTTTGAATGAAATTCTCATTCATGTGAGATGATGAATAAAAAATACATATGCCAACTAATTATGGAAACATTTGAATGTGTTTTTCTCATTGATCTCCTTTGATTGAGTAATTTTTGTTTTCCAATGAAAAAGTAACGCAAAGTGAATTTGAGTATGGTTGTAATCTCAAATAAATAAGTTTTTTTTGTGTATCGAAATATAATGAGCTCAAAAGTAATTTGGAAGGTGTTAAACGGGGCCATTATGACCTTGTAGAATGGAATCCGACATAAAATAATGTGATTTCTGGTATTTAATCGTCTTTTCGATCCATTAGTCTAATAGTTTTGCTGATTTCAGTGTTTTTCCTTGATTTAACACAAAAGATAAATAAATCTTGCGTGAATAG
>ENA-UOTX01000803-UOTX01000803.1-compost-metagenome-genome-assembly--contig:-NODE-803-length-29557-cov-24.417232_pt1 | contig 29557 bp, 17 predicted proteins | sample MGYA00238143_ERZ746982 | MGnify/ENA primary metagenome ERZ746982 (study PRJEB28758, sample SAMN06268862) | compost metagenome | isolation source: single cell | place: USA: California, Emeryville, Joint... | reverse complement strand
TTTTGTAGTTTGCAGGTTTCTCCGTTTTCTTATGATGAACTTTATTTTGCATCTCTCCGATGCTTTCTTCGGTGCTCGTTGTCAATCGATACTTTGACTCCGGCTTTATCGAATATTTATCACCGCCTTTTCTTGAATCTGAAAGTTCAGGATTCAATTTAATCCTTTTGGACGGTTGGCTACCAAAGTAAACCTTCTGTCGCTGAGGAGTGCTTGTGTTCGAAGACTCTCTTGTCCTCCTCTCAGGGCTCTTAGGGCCATAGTACTTCAGTAATGGGGAACCAGGTTCAGCATTATCATGTTGTTGACCCTTATTTTTGATCATATCCAGGAGAATTTTAATATTTTCCAGAGTGTTTTTCGAATGTTTTGAGTTGTTAATGGCCTCTAAGAGCTCGGTTTCAGTCTGCAAAGATTTCTCTCCATTAATCACGCTCTTAAGCATTTCGTCGAGTTTAGCTTTCTCCGCTCTTCGCTCCTCTCTGAGTTGATCCTTGTTCTTTTTGAGAATTCCTTTCAGAGGTTTTGGTGCAACTGGTTTCTCGTTGCTCTCTTCCTTGATTTCGACTTCCATTTTCTCATTTTCGTTATCGTTATTCTCGGAAGTGGATTGTGACTGAGAAACCTCTTGCTCGGGTTCTTGCTGAAGAATTATCTCTTCGATCATTTCCGCGATCTCTAATGCTTCTTCTTGCCGATCATTGACCTTTTATTATTTTTAGATTAACTCACTCAACTGAAAGCTATTTACCGTATGTAATGGGATGTTTATAGGTTCGTGCTCGCTGATAGAAGTTGTTTTTTCAACGTAATTCGAGGGCTGCTCAGGAATTTGATACTCTTTGCTGTAATAGCAAGGCAATTTGCCAGCGATTCTTTGATCCTGGACTTCCTTTTCCTTACTGTCCTTGCCAACGAATTGTGCACGTTGAATACCTTCTTTCTCAATTTTGATTTCTACGTCATGATTTTGAGAATTTGCTCTTATAAATGAAAATTTTTTACTTCTAAGACTAGTCCAATACATCTTTGGTTGCATACTATCAAGTTTTTCTTGAATTTCCTTTTCAGTATCTTTCTTCGACTCTCCTTCCATAAGACTTTCCTTGTGCTTATATTCCTCAGGATCATGGAAAATATAACGGCCGTAAGCTTCGCCCATGAGCTTTTGACGAATTCGTATCACTTCCTCTTCACTCAGGCCAGGGGCTGAGGGTTCATCGTTAAATTTGAAGAATTTAAAAGAGCACAATTTAGTATCGTCCTCCCACCTAAAAAATAGTAGATTAGAGCTGATTTTCAACTAGAAAGGAGTAGAAAAATGTGATTTCAAAAAACCAAACACATAAAATCAATCGCTCCCTTCCGCTCAATCTGCTCTACTAGCAACCCAGTGTACTATTTTTCATGTGGAATTCGTTTTCAGTCGTTGGAGGCTATTACTGAAATTACATAGGATCTGTGTGACTCGCGAAATTTTTGTGTTTTTCCAGTTTTACCAGAGTAGACCCGACAAAAGATTAATCACCCTCTTTCAGGTGCGAAGAACTTCAAGAGATGAGCTTTCTCCGACAGCTTTCGCTATCGCTGCTGCCAGCTTACCCCAGCAGCCTCAATGAAGAGAGGAGAGGCTAGTTACCAAATACCTGCTGAGATATTTTTCAGAATGATCTTCTGAGTGATATTGATCAGCTTTTGCTAGTAGAAATTACTACAATTACAATCCTTGAAGATTTCATTATCGTATTGTCGTCCCCATTACAAGTTATTTAATAGTAACTATGTAAATGGTCAGTAACTAAAAGGGAATGCCAGACCCTTCTAGTATACAGGTCGGTTGATTAAATATTCCCATCATTTTCGTCAATAGTTCTCATCAATTGTTGTTCGGCTAGCACCGATTTCTTAAATTGCACGTTGTATTTAATTCGGATTGGCTCTATACACAAAAAATGCCAGCCCATGTGCTGGTGCGAGAGTATCGCGACTCTGTCGCCTCACCGATTAAATACTCATTTAATTTAAACAAAGCAAGACTGAGACGTCCAAATAGCAAGCACTTTTTCATCGCAGACGAGGGATCGAGCGCAAAGAAGGAGAAGAAAGAGAAGGAGAACAATTGTTTTAATTTGATATAGAACTTACTGGACCGATTTTCTTGCACCTTCTTCAGGCGAAAACGAACCTGGAACTCTGCGTCTGTATCTGCCTTGAGACAAATCACGACGATTATTGCGATATCTTGAGTTTGATCGCGAATTCGAACCATCTCTTCTAAAATAGTTCGAGTCTTGACGGTTATAATCCCGATTTTGTCGAGGATTACGTTTGATGTCATTTCTAAATCCACCTCTGTCATCTAGAGGAATTGCTAGTATGCAAAGACAATAAATTCAATTACTTCTTATCCTAGGCCTTTCACGAGTGCGTTCGGGAGTTGGTGTATCCTTGAAACCAAAATCCTCGTCTTCTTCCTCTTCTTCCAGATCTTGATCTTCAGCTGTTTCCATAGTTGAATGTTTAGAAGGAGACTTGCTCTCGTTTTTCTGATTTTTAGTTTTTTGGGGGCTTTCTTTCATTTCTTCTAAATGTTTTTTCCATTTCGTAAGCAATCGGAAGCATTTGCTGCAAATCTCTTCCGGCATTTCAAGACTCTTTTTCATTTTTTCTAAGAGCATGTGGACCTAGAGCCAAATGATTTCAAATATGGTTATTGAAATGCTTTTACTTTGGTTTTTTTAAGAATGTCAGACGTGATGGAAATTTTATTGAAAAAGTTTAGGATTTTGTCAATCAATTCACTGTTATCGAATGGTCTGGAGCTTGCTTTTGCCAGAAAGGCCACTATTGCGTTGATTCCTTTTGAAAGGGCAAACCTGTTTTTTTAAATTATAATCAGAACAATGAGGAAATCTACTTGTTTAAGAGATCCGGAGAAGTCTTGTTCAAGATGTTAATGAGTCGGATTTGCTCATCTAGGCTTTCTGATTGCTGTAAGTCGTTGCAAAAGACGACGTAGGCTTGACTGTTGAGGATTCCAGCTGATGATAATGGAATTTAGCTCAAAACCGAGAGATGCGAGGATGGCTTACTGGTTGGGTTATACAGATTCTCTGAAAGGTCATTTTTTCCTCTTTTCTTCAAGGATTTCTTGGGCATTTTGTCAGTTTTCAGCAAAGTAGCTGTTTTCATTTGATTTCTATTGTTTCTGAGCAGGCTGATGAGGTTGTTAACTGAGATTATTTAATTTACAACTCATAAGGTTTTAATAGATGTGTTTTTTAAAAATTTAAAGAGTTGATCTTTCGTTTTTTTGATACTCTAAATGCCCATTACTTCCTCACTGTTTATTTCAATAGAGACTGTTAGAATAAGATAATCCGAGAATAAATGCTTTCAACTTCAAGACTTCAAAAGCAAATTTATTGAATTGGTAAAGGAATAGTTAACAAAGTACACACACATACGTACATATCGATTTTGAGGAAAAATATACTCAGAAGCCGTCAGTACAATTGCGAATACCATAATTTGCTACACGTAACACTCATTCCATGAAGATTTACCAAAAAAATAAAATTCATTTCCACTATTTTCCTCATTGACGATTCGAAAGTTTTATTAGCATAAAAAACATGTTGCTGGTACTACTCTATTGATTATTACCTTGATTTGTATCATAGATGTCCATATCACCGTTCCTTAGTTCATAAAACTTTTTACTGATATTCTCTTCTTCCTTCAAGTGACCTTTAAGTCTCAACAGCTTTGCCTTCAGCGCATTCATTATATCAATTTTATAATTGATCATATTCTCTAAATTCGCAACGTAATCATCGATATCACTCGCTGGCTTCTCTACCTCGTTTAGAATGAGCATTTCCTAGTGTATTACGAGTGTCAAAAGAAAATTTCATCAAAATTCATACCTGTCTCGTCACCTCAACAATCTCATCGATATTTCTACGATGCGACGTAATCACTTCCTCTTCCTCAACCAAAATTAGGTTAATAATTTCTTCATGCTTCTGGTTTAGATAGTTGAGATCGGTATCCCCCTCAGCTTTCACTTGAATGTTGCTCAGTGAATCCGAAATATTTGATTTTATAACTTCATCTTGATTGCTGCTAGAAACGTTGAACTTTTTTGTTGGGATTGGAGTTTCATTCGCATTCAATAAGCTTTGGTTGTTCGGAGTAGGGAAACTTAAAAATCCGCTTTGATTGTTCAATGAGCTAGAAGGGGACTCCTTTATCCAGTTCGAGTCCTTTAATGATGCATTCTGTCTGGAGTCAGAATCACGGGAAAGATTAAGATCTTTGGAAGACGGATTTTTATTCAACCCAATCGGATTCTCGAGCATCATTTTCGCACTATTGTTAGCTGAAAGTCCTGAATTGCGATGCAGTCGCTGCACAGGCTTTGGCATTTGCATTTGTTGCATTGGTTGTTTGAATTGCGGTGCTTGGTTCTGTAAATTTTTTCCAAAGAAATTGTTTTCATTAGTCGAGTAGCCCTGACTGTTAGAAATCAATGAGAGCGGCTGTTGGCTGTTATAAAGCGTTCCTGGGTGACCTGAGTTTTGAGGAAGTGACATGAGATGAGGGTTTGGGTTATTTGGAAATTGCTGCTGCTCTGAAGCAAAGAAATTGTTATTGAAGGCACCATTTGTTTGTGGATTAAAATTTCCATTGTAGCCATTTGACCCGTGATTGAAGAACGAGTTTTGACTGTTCATTGGATTATTTAGCCCCATTTGCATCATTTGATTTTGTTGAGCCTGAAAAATATTTGAGACATTATTTGTGGCTCCAAAATTTGGAATTTCAAACGGAGAATTATTAGGCTTCAGTTTATTCCCGTTTGTGTTGTTTAAGTTGAACATGCCTCCATTATTTTTATTGTTTGTTGTCCCTACAGTTTGATTATCATCATCATCGTCTTCTTTAAGAGCAATCTTTGTTGCATTTTTCTGTAATCTCGGTAGCATAAGCTGCTGGGCAAGGAGATCTGCTTGACTCAAAGGGGCGGAATTATCCTGAGGTTTTTTCAGTTCCTTGACTCTGTCTGCATATCTCAGCGTATTTAACGTATGCTCACAGGACCCACTGGAAGGAGAAATATTTCCTATCATCACTGTCTTACAGTTTCCTGTAAAACTATCTTTGAGAACCAATGTTAGTTTGCTTCCTCGGAATGGAGTGTGTTTCTTGTCCTGATCAAGGGCTCTAATACATTCTTTCAGAGCCAATAAAGACTTATTTATCTCAGCGCCATCCATCTTCGTCTGCTTTTTTGTATCAGCCACATCTGCTCCTCTCTCGCTCCCAGCTAAATCGATAAAAGACATCTTTCCAAAAACTTTGTTGCTTTCCTTAAGTGTAACCTGCAGAATTGCATGGGATCTCGAAGAGTCCTGATTTGCTGATGTTGAACCTATTTTGAGGTAAAAGAGTTTGCAACGGACCAATCATTGGTAATTTTACCAGTCGTTCGAACGGAATTACCAAAATCGATGATTTGCATCAATGAATGTACATTCATCACGCGTTTTTCAGAAAGCCCAACGATATTTACATTCTTTTTCGCGTCTTCCCTTGCAAATACCTCTTGTCTTTCATTTAACAAATCATGCAGTTTTCCACAGTATATTTCATAAAACGAAATAAAGACGCCCAAATGCTGAAACTGCTCTTGATCAAGAAGCGCAAAGATATCCTGAGAAGCCAACAGATAAAGCCCAGGGATCGGGTTTTGGTTCTCTTTATTATCACCAGCGGTGTTTCCCATCATCGTAAATGTTTTTCCGCTGCCCGTCTGCCCGTAAGCAAAGCAAGTACATTTCGCTTTGGAGAATAAAGCATCAACAAGTGGTCGAACGGCTTCAAGATACAACTAATACAAAAGAGAAAGGTGCATAATGAACTCAAGGAAATTTTTTGTACGTGGTGATTGGTAGTGTTTTCATCGAAAGCACGATCGAAATTAAAAAGATGCTCTTCAATGTATTTCGTCAAGTCCACCTTCTGTCTTTATTGAAAGTTTAATTTATATAAGCGATAGGCTGCTTACTTCGCCTCTCTCACAACAACGGATTGAGTGCCTCTGATATCGATGATATCTTGTTCAGATTTTGCTAGTTCTCTTTTAGTTAGAGGTCGTTTGCGAACCACGACTCTGATTTTTGGAATTGAATCCAGGAATTGGAAGGTTGATTCTTCGGTATTCATGGTTTGATGGCTTGGATAAGGAAGGGAGGCTTTATTGGATTCAAATTTATTTTAATTGCTTGCCAATTTGAAATTCAACAATAATAATTTTTTGGAGGAAAAATATAAGATGAAAAATACAGGACTCGTCTTATCCTTTTAATTCATTGTATTCCATATTTTGTCCCTTACTGTAGCTAAAAAGTGCGAAAAATAAATTTCACTTCAACTAACATTCGCTGAGAGTACTGAATGGATCCACCAAAAAAAACATTATATCTTAGCATAGTACATCGATTGAATGTTAGTTAGTAATGTAAATGAAAGCTGTCATCTTAAAAAGAATAATCTTTTAGCTTAAAAAATGTGGAAAACTTTATTAAATTGTCTTTTTGGCTCTCTTTGTGCTAGTAACGTACATGGTCACAGTAGATTCATCTGACGAAGTTTATTTATTTCCAACTAGAATTTGTTCTGAGGGTCTCAGATTAGCATGAAAGTGGTAGGAGTCAATACTGGTCACAGGACAGCCAATAATATTCCGGGATTTTGTTCGTCCTCGAAGGGGGACGCAGCAGGACAATTATATATATATAAAGCGTTGTCATTTCAAAGGCAATAAATTTTATCGAAGATATTCCAATTTATGTCAGAAAACCAAAATGACGAATGCGAAGAAGTTATCGAACCGGGGCCACGCAAAATGCGACTGGTTGGAGAACGAAATGACCAACATCTTGTTCCGTCTACGAAAGTAACAGATAAAGAAGAGCAAGAATACTTGCTCCCTTTTTACGATATTCCATTACATATCGGAAGCCTCGTCCTTGAAAACGGTCAATGGAAGCGAATTCATAAAAAGAAAGTAATCTCATTCCAAAGCCACGGCTTCGAATTCCATCAAGTGACCTCATGCAACGAATTTCTGACTGAACTTTGCAAACCAATCCGATGGGTCCACGAGGACAACCAGCTTCTGTCAAAAGAAATTTCCGCGATTTTCGTCACCAACCACAAAGAAACGCGCGATACAAAACAAGAAAAAGAAACCAACGCCAGTCCTTATAAACTAGTGGACTCCTTTCCAGAACCTGGAGGGGAAACCAGGTTCCAGTTGGACGTGCCTCATATTTACAGAACAAGAATAGTCAAAGTTTACAAGCGCGTGGACGGCAGTGACTATGTGAACAATGAAGAATTTAGAGACTTGCCAATCAGTTTGAAACATTCTCATTTCACACATGATTTCTATCTGCATGAGTCATATCAGATCGTCGACCTCTTTGTCATTTTTGATAATCGTGAGGTCAGCCTGAACAAAAAGCATCGGATTAAAAGCAACAAGTTAACGCATCAAAAGGAGATCGTTAGAGTTATCGACGATAATGCAGCTCATAAATCGATAGTTTATGAGAAAACTTATATTGATACGAGCAGAGCCTATGACTTTGAATCTGGAAGAGAATATATTGGCGAGGAGCAAGCAAGGGAAGTGGTGCATGTATTAGTATCATCTACTCCGATTGCGGTTGGCAGACCGACTTTATTGTGGCAATTCTCACGAGATTATAAACAAGATGTTGTAATAATGGAGGAGTATGAGCGTCCTCAGAGAGGGGGCTTCCCAGCGCTCAGGCACAAGCATGAGGGAGCAACATTGTGCCTAGATCTCAAATTGAGTCATTTTGGTTTTCGAGACTATCCGGAGAATTCTCAAGTCTTCCAAATAGTGAATGCTTCTTTCACTTACGAAGGGAAGGTTCATCAGGTTGATAAAATTGAAATAAGTTCACATCCTTTTCAGTATCAGTATGAGGCTCTTGTTGGAGATAATGGGAAATACGGCTGGTTTGATAATGGAATGTCGCATGTTTCAACAAAATATGAAAAGGTCTATATAAATACAGAGAGTGCTATCGATTTTAGCCAACGAATTTACGTCGTGGAGGAGAGACGAAAAACTACAGAGATGCATGTGAAGGTGGGTTCCGAGTCATATTGGGTCTTCTGGACTAAAATGAGATACAGAATACCTCATAATGGAGAGGAATACATATGCGATGATTGAGCTGTGCATCTCAGGTAGAATTAATTTTGAGTGAATGATAAGATCATAATGAATAATCTTAAAGGTCTTATATATATTTGTTTTCTACTATCGAGAGTTAAACATTATCAACCAAGCTCTTACTTTATCGTGTTGTGATCTTTATTTAAACAATAAGGGTTTCTCATCAAGGTTGAACGTATTCAACTAGAATCGAACTGCAATAGATATATATATGAATATTAATTTCTCACTGCCCATGAGCTAAAATTGGTGACGGCTTGTTTTATTTACGAATCGAATTGAAATTACAGCTGCTAATAAAGAATTTGAAATGTACTTGTTTGAAATTTTATAAATTAATTTAATAATTTTGTAATAAAGGAAATTGGAGTCTTCTCCCAGGATTGCCCGCATCAGCAATATATGAAACTGCTTTGGATAGCAGAATATTCTGATCTCATAGCAACTTGCGGTTATGAGTGGGCTAATGCTGCTGCCTTCTGAGGAGGTTAAAAATCTAACTAATGAATTAGTCGCTAACGAATAATATGAAAAAAGTGTAATGCGTATATTTCATCAAAAAACTAAATGAAAAACTCTCAGACAAAAAAGATTTAATTCGTTATCTTCAGTATTAAAAGGTGAATACCAACACTGATTTCATAGTTAAATTCTGTAGATGTAAAACAAATTAGAAATAAATGCAAAATTAGTATGTATGAAATACCCGTAAATTCCTAGTAGTTCACCACCAGATAAACGATATTTTAAAAAATAGTCAGGTGGAATGCCAAATACTTTAACAAACTAATTTAATTACTCAGTTCAGGAGAACTTCAGAGCTTGTAATTACTATCTTCGATGCTAATTGTTTTAATTAAAATTCATGCATCTAATTTGAACTAATTGAGAATTGATTTTCTCAAATAAACTAATTGTGATATTGTTTACTCTTGTGAAAATATCATACATATAACATGTATTTCTGCTCCAAAAATGAAATGATTGCTCATTTTGTTGGTAGTTATTTTTCCTACATAATGGCAAAGAAAATTTTCATGTAGATATATCATTATAAATAAACTAATTGGAACAGTTGCGATTTTCCGCAATACCAAAAAATGTTATCAGGACTCGCTGTGTGTAGCAATCATCCCATTTAATTTTAAGACATATTACAGCTAATGTTATGATACATTCATTGTCCTTTATACGATATTATACGGTAGGTAAATATTAGAAGAAGTAGTCGTAGACAGTACGTTGTGAGCATTCCAACTTCGATTTAAAAGAAGACCTAAAAATGGAAAACCATATTATGAGTCCTGGAACATATTTTAGCGACCCACTGATGAACAGTATAATATTTCTGAACATTCCTCAGAATTATCGTTTGTGCAGTATCCCTCAGATTAAAGAAATGGCTGCAATCTCGTAGGAAAGATAATTATTCAAGACAAGTCAAACCCAACTCAAAGGATCTCGATTCTCAAAACATTTACAAGAAAAACCCTCAACAAGTCTTCGCATGATTCTAATTACTCTGCATTAAATTTTAACTTTGACATAAATACTCACTTTTACAAAACTACAAACAAAATGGGCTGCTGCGGTTCAAAGAAGGTCGAACCAAATCCTATCATCACTCCTCAGATATCTCCACCTATAAAGGAACAACAAGAACCAAAATTTCAACCTGCGGAAGAACTTCCTCCTCCAAATACCGAAAATGAATCACCAGTTATTGTCGAATCTAAAGAAGCGAGCATCAAAATCTATGGCAAACGAGTGCAACTACCCACTATCACATACTGCTTCGATTACGACGCTTTGTTATTCTATTGCTATGATCTCGAAGAAAACACTTGGATAACCAATGATCTCAGACAATCAACAAACAATTGCCCAACCAACCCACTCGTAGCTTTCCAAGAAATCCGCACAAAACAACAGGCTAAAGAAACACTCGCTAATACATCCCTCATTGCTTTAAGTAACGAGCACATCTATATGATCGGCGGATATCATCCATTATACAGCAATCTGACCTACAATATCAAAGAAAACAGGTTCACTTTTAACGAAAAAATGACAAAAAACCGCAATCGAATACTGCCAAACTTATGTACAGTCGAAAATTACATTTATTGTGTGTCAGGAGACGAAATCGATTTTTATAGCACACGCTTTGATCGATATGATCGCCAAAGCGACACTTGGGACGAACTCCCCGATCTTCCTAGCGCTCATGGGTTAGGAAATTCGCAGTGTGTTATTGACCATGGAAATCTGAAAATATTCACTATTGGTGGTTTAGCCTCCAAAATGCCTCGTGTTTATAACCTCAATATCAGCATCTTCGATTTCAAAACGCAACGGTGGGAAGTCACTCTGCTCGAAAACTGTATTTTGAAGGTCCCTAAATTCATAAGGGCTCCAATAGTGCAGGATATGCTGGGTTTGGTGCTGATATTGGGAGAGGAGAGATCATATGAGTGTTTTTCTTTTGATTTTGAAACGAACAAGTTTGAGGCTCGCGCAAAACTCGCTAGAGCAGATGATTATAATAAACCTGGTTTTCCAGGGGAAGCTGCTTATCATGATGGATACGTGGTGATGCCGTATAAGAGGAACGATTTGAAATCAGCTGGAGAAAAGAAAGTTTCTCTTCATCGTAACACGGTGTCAAGTGATACCTGGGACATCATTTAGAGTAAGAAATTTCGTTTAAGAAACTGTGTTAATTCGCTCGTGTTTGCCTCTGTCTAAATCTGGCATTTTTGTGATATAATATACTTGATAATGATGATTTTGATTCTTTGGATTGTTAAAATGTGATATTTCAAAACACGACTTTTTGATAGCCTCTTGAATCAAGCCTCGCCATATTAGCTATGTGCTGATTCTACCAATAGGGATCTAAATTTTAGGTCAGGATAACTAATGAAAACTTATTTAAATTTACAAATCCTTTTAATATAATAATCTAACAAATTTTGCATAAATCATTTGATCTTATCTGACTATTTTCGCATTGCCTAAATGAGAGGTACTCTGGTAGCATGAATTGCATAAGAAAACCCAGAAAAAGCTGAAATGTTCTTCTTTTTGCCAAGCTTCTATTCAGCAACCATTTCGGTTGAACTTATAGGCAAGCAAATTTTCTCTCCATTGAAACGCTATCTATCGGAGTTGAAACTGCTTGGCTCAAACCATAAGTGGAAGCTGTTAGGATATTTTATTATGTAAGCAAAAATAAATATTGGTATAGGTGTGATTTGCATTCTAAAAACATTGAAACACACAGTAATTAATTAATAATGCTTATTCATATAACAAAGCTTTAATTAAATGCATCAATCGATTTTTCGATCACAACACTAGTTGAATTGTATAACTAAAAGATAGTAAAAATATAAGTTCCAATACGCTTGATATTGATAAGATGGATGAGAAATGGTGACCTTGAGTAGATAGATACAGGAGTTGACAGATAAGAAAAATTTGAGGTTCGACATGCTAGTAAGAGTGCTATGAGGGATACAAATACTATGATGTGTCAAATTAGATATAAAGAGTTAGGGCTTGTACCTCTTAAATCAAATCAGACTTCAGGATTTGCAATTTAATTTAGCGAATTAATAAAATTAGATAATTGCAAATTGTTCACCTTACGATATTGCTACTCTCCTTCTGAAAAGCTCTTCAATGCTTCAAAAAAGAAAATTTTGGAGAATGTTGATGCTAATGTTAATCTAAAATATCTTTGTAATAGATGTACTGAAACTAGGGCAATCATGGCACAAAACATGTAATTTGACGTATTGGGTATGATCATGAAAACAGAATTAAAATCAATGCACTATTCTATATTTAATATTAGAGCAGGTATGCTCATATTCATAAAACTCAAGTCAGCTTATAATTAACTAAAGATGATATTTAAGATGGTATTTCCAATTCAATTTAATTTAGTAGCACTATAATACTAAAAGTATTTCTCAGCTCTCATAAAATATACAAGACAAAATTACCTACACAGGGAATAATTAGTTCTCGTAGTAAATATCATGTCAATACTATTTTCGGAAAAATTGCAATGAATACTCCTTAATTTTCATCTAAAGCCCTTGCATTTCTTCTACGAGTTGAAACTTTCTCCATAGCATCATCATAATATAGTACAGCATAGTCAAGTAATTTTGCGATTGATCTAGTGCTCTAAGTAAGTAATTAACAGATTCATTTTTACAACTTTTATAATTTGAAAATTAAACTAAGTAAACTTGCGGAAGCACAAAAATTTTATAAACAAATTCAAATTAACTCAAGAGAATTTGGTATTTTTTGAGTGCTCTCAAAATCAATAAAGGGTTTGCCGACCTCGGACTATATATATTCAAAAATGATATGTAAATTTATAGAAAGGTTAGAGAATTGATCCTATTTGTAACTGAGTAATAAAATGGAAGAATCATAAGCTCAGAAAAAGATTATCGATTCACAAATGACTCTAAAGCGTTCTTTATTTTGAAATTGAAAGAAGAATTAAATAATAACAATATGAAGAAAATATTTGAATTAATTTTCGATTTGGCATCAAAAGAATAATAGCAAAAGAGTATAGAGATCTCATCAAAAAAGAAACAAATCTAAAACTAAAACCAAGTCATGAATTATCCGAAGACAATTTGCAAACTTCTCATCATAGGTTACCTAATAACTTTAGCTAATTTGATATCGAATATATAAGAAATAACGCAGGGGGGTCGATTGGATCACCTTATCCATGGTCTCTACAAACTCGATAATCCAAAATATAAAATCTAATACTTGTGCATGATTTTCTTCATAACCAACTGTTCGGGACTCTATTTTACACCCGAAACCGTTAGATCATTCAAGGTTTTGTCAGTACGTATGAGAGAAGCCTCTGAACCTCAATAGACTCTGAAGAAGTGACAATTTTAGGCTATCTACAAACAAACAAAAACCAAGCTAATTACACACTGTAGTTATATTGGAGTTATATTTTGACGAATATAAAGTAATAGAGCCGTTGAGATCAATAAAATTAGTATTACACTTTCTCCAATTAAATTCCGCAAACATGTCCCGCAAACCTCTTGGAAGAGAACTGCCTGACAATCATACTTCAACTTCAGATTTCAAAGCGATTGCTTTTTCACAGCTTGAGACATTTCAAGCTACTGTCAAAGAATTTCAACAGAGAATTCAAAACGTTTTAGGCCTATGCCAACCATACTCTCTCGTGCACAAAGAACTTAAAGATGTGTTAGCCATGGCACAATCAAAGGAAGGCATTGTAAAATCAATGCAAGAAGAACTTGCAGCTGCAACTGAAAAGCACGTATTCTCTGATTCTCAGCCTAGATCCAACAAAACAAGTATTAGCTTGTTAGATGATTCTCCAACCGAAGAAAATCCTGTACAAAACTTCCGAAAGCAGGGCAAAGAGCTGCTTAGTGAATGCAAGCTAGTTCTGGATGAAATGAAAAATAAGAACCAAGCCTTGAAGTCTCTGTATCAGCCTCTTGGAAGTACTTTGGCGACTCAAAAGCCAGTTGCTGATATCTTGAAGTTCCAGCCCACCTCTCCTTTAGCCTCTCAGTTCTCGACTCCGACTCCTTCGGTTTCAAAGCCTATATTAACTACTGTGGGAACTCTCCCAACTTTTAATCAAGAACAAGAAAAACTGCTGCTTACTCCGTCTGCTAAAGTTCCTAACACCTCATCAGGTGAAGTGCTGGCAAACATTGAGAAATTTATCCAGAGTTTTGACCAGCGAAATGAAGGTCAGAGCAAACGAGTTGACAACATTGCTCGCGAAATCGAGACCCTTAAAGGGCGTATTCAGACAAAAGAGACTCTAGTCGAAAAATTAGAGCAAAGAAAGAGCTCGATAGAAGACAAATCAGCAAATTCTAACATAAACAAGTTCTTAAGCCTCTCACCGAAAGACTTTTGGAATAAAGAACTGCAAATTACAAAAGCAACTCCAAAAACAACAGCTTCTACTCGTGAAATGCCCAGCGACAAATTCGATGAGCCTGAAATCCCTAAAAAGACCGAGAGAATCAACGAAATTCATACTACTCTCGATGAATGCTCCAAATTTCTTGCACGAAAGCGGTGGGAACACCACAATGCAAAGGAAAAAGAAAAATCTCGGGAAAATAACATCAGTTTCGCATCCTCTCCAGCAAGACGGATGCAAGAGAAGCGTTCTCGAAATAGTTCAATGGGAGATAATAGAAGCCCATTAAGCAAGTCAGATTTCGATATTAATGCTACTTTGTCGAGAAGAGAATCAAGATTGAAGAGTTTCTATGAACGCGAGGAGAGAATGAAAAAAGAGGAAGAACCGCCCCAGCATAACCAGTCTCTACCTACCCAAGTTATCGAAGAGTTCAGCATGTCTCAGACACTAAAAAGGAGTAATATCGACCGCAAGCCTATCTACGAGTATTACAGCAGCGGAAAGGACAAAATTGTCTATTGCTACGAAGACGAGCTGCCAGGTCAACAAGTAGAAAAGTTATCCCAGTTAACTACACCAAGTAAGGTGGAAGAAGAGATGACTTCGACTCGCAAGAGCTGTTTGGTGAAGAAGGGAAGAACATTGAACAGCAAAGAGAACTCTGGAATTAAGGCTGAGAAAAAGCTTCGCTTTGCTGACGAACAAGAGACGCCTGGACGAGCGTTGAAAATTGAGGAAATTTCGGTTTCACCTTTGAATCCGCTGGAACAAAAGGATTTAAATTCAAGCTTGCCACCAAAGAGCAATGTGAAAAAAGCCGTGTTGCGAGGAGAGATTTCGCAGCTTGATCGCGAAATAAAACGAATATCTCAGCTTTTGAATTCCGTTGTGCTTTCAGAAACAATCTAGGGACTGTATGATGTTGGAATATTATTTTTTTTTGGGAAATGATAATTTAATTTTTTCGTCTTTCTGCAGTACTAACTAAATTTTGGATAGCAATTTGTCAGTTTTAATAATTAGGTGCCATTAATGACTTATTAAGATGATAATGATCCTTTATATATACTAATGCAGAAAAAGGAATCCAACTCATTATGACTCGAAACATTTCTAACAAGAATATCATAATTTTCATCCATATTTGCATTTCATATAGATCTCTGAATCCCTCTTTCTCTATAGATACCAACTATTGGATAAGAAATGTGGTTATAGAACAAATAAGTTCGAGTGATCTACCGATACAAAGCAAAAATACTGCTATTATTTTATTCTAATTGTTAACGCTGTTAAGATATTGTAGGTAAGGTTCAAGTTCGAGGCTGCTTTGCGATTCATTAAAAACTTGTTTGACGAGCTGACCGTCTCTGATGTAGATAATTCTATCAGCATAGCATTCTAGATCAGGGTTATGGGTAACCATAATCATCGTGCATTTCTGCGATCCAGATCCGTAGCCATTGTTATTGATTTGAAGGAGCAGATCCATGACCTCAACTAAACGAGAAAGTATATTGTTATAATCATATACCTGAGAGAAGCACTCTGTACCTGTTGCCTTTGTATCGAGATCTCCTGTAGGCTCGTCAAGAAGCAAGATCTCAGGACTATTTGCAAGAGCTCTAGCAATAGCACTAGAAAGCAATATATTTAGAAAAGGAGTTTTGGGATAAGAGGGAGTTTACACTCTCTGCTGTTCACCACCTGAAAGCTCAGAAGGCTATAATCAAATCGAAGTGAATAAATAATTGCTAATATTGAATTATTTACCAAATGGTCTGTTCTGTCTTGCAGGCCGACCTCTCTCAAGAGATCAAGAGTCTATTATTTTGAAAGTAGGTTAGTTTATGAAAGTTTCAAGTAGCGTGTTACTCTTTTTTTGATTTCTTTGGCCGAGAGTTTTCCAAGGATCTTCATCGGAAGCTCCACATTTTCATATGCAGTCATAGTAGCCAACAAATTGAACGTTTGAAAAACAAATCCGATCTTTTCAAGTCTCAACCGCGACAGAAACTTATCAGACGATTTTTCATTGATCTCGTCGCCCATAATCCCTAAAAAAATTATTTTCCAGCGGACTCAACAACCCATACTCAGCTTTCCAGAGGTTGCAACATCCGCCGTTCCGATAAGATTCAACAACGTCGTTTTACCACCACCAGAAGGACCTCTTATCATCAAAAATTCTCCTCTAATCACGATATCAATTTTCAAACTCCAAAAAACTCTCTTTCAGATCATTTACCGCTTTATTGGGAAGTATTCAGAGTTGTCATTAAGATTAATTGTCTTCAACGCACAAACTTTCTCCTCTCTCCCTTTCAGAGAGAATTCTAAGTTAAATTCACAATGCTCCTTAGAAATCCGCGCTGCAAAAAAATGTCTTACCTTTAGTCAAGTCAAAGACCTCAACAACATTTGGTTCTTTCATAAGCATTTCAAATTTAGAAGGCAACGTGCTTGAAGTTTTGATAACGAGTTCTTTTGTGCTGAGTTCAGTATTCGACAGTTCGATGTTCTGATATGGTTGAGAAGTCTGCTGGGTAATTGGAGGGAGTTTCTTTTTCTGGTTTGGAAGTTTGGATATATCTCTGTTGTCCCAAGTATTCTCTTCAACATTCTGCAACTTTATCAGTTCTCCAGGATCTCTTCCTTCCATCTTTCAGATTGATGCGATGCAAATAATGAGATAAAATTTAATTTTCTGAGAAGTTTATCGTTTCTAATTAATAACATCTTGAGGGTTTGGCCGAACTAAGTGCCATTGCAAAAACGCTCAAGATATTAGCCTCGGACTAAAAGACAATAGGTTTTTCGGTTACGATACGATTTTTCAATATTAATCTCAAGTTGTATAAATAGCAACGGCGAAATGAAGAACCAAAAAATTACCGGAAAGGTATTGAATATGGTAGAGGAAAGTTTCAATGAAAGCAAAGTAAAAAAACAGATTTTATATATTCAGTCGATACAGACAGTAAATTTGATATAATTAAAAAATTATCGCCATCATCACGAGCAGTTCATAGTGCACTCAGCTTTGATTTTTATGCTGATTTATCCGAGGAAGAGTAAGTGGTTGTGCCCGATGAGTGCTGTTATCCTATATAATTGGACTGTTAGCAAACAGAAAGAATTGAATTTGTGGATTACCACTCTCGAGCTCGCTGAGCCTGTTACGTATACAAATGATGAGTTCTTCGAACGTGGATGTTTGGATTCTTCAATCCCAGAAAGGGAAGTCTTATAATCTCTCGGGTTTGTAGAATAAACTGCTGTTGGATCGATGGCTTTGATAGTACTATTAATATTAGAAAGCGCTTTTAAAAGCCCATTGTCAAAATCTGAAAATGTCTTTTTGTTAGCACCGGGTTTAACAGGCGACAAGCTGTTGCTATTGCGAGCAGTCAGATGAGTACTCGGAGCCGCCTGATGCTTGATCAAAACTAACTGTTTCGGAGGGAAATTTTCAGAATATAGATTTATCTTATTATATTTTGAAGGCGAAGTATCAGGGGCGTTCGAATTGATCGGCCGGGCTTTCACAGGAGAGAAACTTTCCATGTTCCTTTGAGATTTTTTATCTGGACTTGGACTCGCTGAAGGTCCAGCTCGATAAGAGTAAGTTTGCGAGCGACTACGCGTAGTTTTCTCTTCAACTTTGAAGCTAGCATTAGGCTTGCCATCATCTTCGACTGGGATCGGTGTGAGCGACAATTTTACATGGGTCTCTCTCAAAGCCTGATTCTGATTGTTTCCTAAATTCTGAATGGCTAGTAGAGTAGCTGTTATATTTGTAGCGCGATTTCTGCGGATAGTCTCGCCATAGTCTCTATTTTAAAGAAATTCAATTCATATCCTCAGAAAATGATTAAGTACACTGAAGTTCCTCTGCTTCTTCTGGCCATTCCTCTAGCAGATTGCGAGTCAAGAATGTCTTTATTGACTGTGGATATAGTTGAATCTTTGGCTGCCAAGTTTAATTTAAGTAATTGAGGAAACATAGATGAATTCTAATCGATGGAGATCAGCGAGAACACTTAAGAATATATCTGTTACCGTTTGAGGCTCATTATTAGGATTTAGGTCTATGAACCGAGACATATCGATGGTGGAGCGACTTTGGCCATTAGCAATGCTATTGTAGCTGGGCCTTTCGTCGTTTCCGTTGTTATGAGTTGGACTGTTCGAATTAGAAACGAGAATCATTGGTTTAGGTATCGACTCTTGGTATTCTGGGATGCTTTCGATGCTCACCACGCTGTTTGATCTGGCTTTCCTCGTTTGCGAATAGCTATTAAGCCTTTTTAAGAATCCTTGCTTATTTTGCTGCTTTTTTATGAGATTTGTAAACATGAGCGCTTTGATAATCCGTATTAACGTGTTTTGGTGATTATATGCTTCTAATTTTTCATTGATTGTAAGCGGAAGTTTGTCATTAAAATTGCGCGTTATCCAAGGATGAGAAACAATACTAGCCGCTGTATATCTTTTAGATGGCTCTATCTGCAGCATTGATGTGAGCAACTGCTGAGCAAGTCTAAATTAATAATTAATTAGCGTTTATCAGATTGCACTTTTTAAATCTCAATATACCCCGATAAATGATCTGGAGGAGAGAATTGAGTCGTAATATTTTTATGGAACGTCTCTACAGAATCCTTCTTCGGATCAAAAAACGGATGTCTACCGTCGTTGAGAAGTTGATACATAATAATTCCGAGGCTCCAAATATCTATTGGCTAGCGAGTTGAAAATATTTCACTTATTTCATTCAAATCATTCAATTACTTTTCCATATTCACTGTTCCCAAACATTTCTGGTGCCATGTAAATCTTAGTTCCCCATTTCTCAGAGAAGCTCATTATCAAATTCGTTTTGAGATCATATTGCGCTGCAAGCCCAAAGTCAGCAATTTTCACGGATCCAAGATCGTTGCTATCTTTCAAGAGGAGATTATCTTTGCGTGATAATGAATTAAATTGCATTTGCCCTGCTCACAATAAGATAGCTTACCTGGTTTTAAATCACGATGAATGGTATCATTCATGTGCAAGTAAGCAAGTCCTTCGGCAATAGTTTTTATGATGATGCTGGCCTCATTTTCAGTAAACTTTTTGCCTTGGCGAAAAACGTCTTCCATTTTATTCTTTAACTGTCCTCCTTCAAGGCATTCCATCACAAGGAATAGCCTTTTTTCGGTTTCGAGTGTTTTTTTGAAGCGGACGATATTCGGATGGTTAAATTGGGAAAGTATCGTCGATTCACGCTGCAAACTTTGATATGATTGATCCATGAGGTTCTTCTTAGCGATCTGGAGAATGTAGATTTAGACGAAAGTTGTTAGGAAGAAAAGTGGCAATCATATCGAAAAGTTTGAAGGAAATTTAGGCATTACTTTGACTGCAACGTGTTCTCCAGTCTTTTTATCCTTGGCTGCCACGACCAAACCGAAGGCGCCGTTGCCTAGTATTGATTGGAAGTCGAAATATTGAGAGAACCTCTGGTTGCGGTCTCCCTCATCAAGATCGAGAGTATTCTCTTGGTTCATAATTAATTTTGATAAAAGATTTTAAAGTGTTGAATAATTCGACAGGAGCCTAACGTAGGTTGATTCAAAACCTGCTCCTGAGTGCCAATATTAACAAAAATTCATTCAAGCTGTCACGAATGTCCCAAGTCTGTTGAGACAGCTGCTTTCTATCAAATTGGCGGGGTTTTGGACCAGCCTTAATTGATAACGTTTGTTGGATAAAAAATATATAGAAGCAGGTGGCTAAGAGTAAGGCAGGGGTGAAACATCGGCCGGTTTCTTGAAATGATTTTATGGAGAATCATAATGAGGATGATCTGATGAATCTTGTTTTATTGCTTATTGATTTTGGCACTTGATTTTATGATATTAGTTGCTTAACTTAGATTAATTAAGGCTTCATACGTTGACTGGCCAAGTGCAAACTAATTCAGAAATTATATATATTCAAAGCATTAAAGTAGTCATCTTTTTTTCTTAGTTTTGTAATTTGGATGGCCGCGATGATGCAATCGGTCATGATCAAGCACTCTTCAGTGACTTTAGCATAGAATGTTGAAACGGAGTTGAATCTTCTTGCATTAGCATAAAGATCAATAAGAACAAGTTTCACCTGATCTATCCTACTACCAAAGATACCTACAGATTATTATCAATGAAAAATTGCATCCTATTGACTGAATGTAGCTCTCACAAAAATTCCGAAAGAGTATCGATCCAAACGGTATCGTCATCGACGGGATAATTTTTAGATTTAATGGTTCTATTGTGCATTAATCGGCTGAAAATGTAACAGGTTTCATTTCCATCTACTTCATATTGCTAGAAACAAATTTTATTTTAATTCATCCACTAAATTAAATCTCAAATTTATATGTTCCCGAGATCCAAAGTAACTTAAGAACCGCAATGAAAAAGTCTTTTATTGATGAAATTCAGAATTCAGTGATAATATTAGCACTGTGTTAACCTACTCTTTAGATGGAATTTGGTACGAACTTAAACTCCTCTTGAAGATTATACTGATTTTAAGAATGGCAAAAAGTATCTAGCCGATATACATTCACTTCATTCAATATGAACCTAATTTGCTACAGTGCACAATTGTTTGAGAATTCTTAGTTTTGTTAGAAAAGCTGAATAATTTTTTCAATTACTTTTACATAGTTCGAAACAGATTCTTTTTAATCAATATTTCTAGGTTAATTCAAACATTTTTTAAAGAAAATACTACCAAATGAATTCTCTCATTGCATCATCCATACGTAACCAACCTTTAAACTACTAATATTAACTCAAGCCCAACGAAAAACATCACAGAGTGATCTCACAGTCTAATTCGAATAAAATATCGTTCTCCGCAGATTTTACGGTTTAGGAATATAATTTCTAGCAGCGACGTACTTTAATAATGTAGTACGATCAGTACATTCCAGTGCTGATTTTCAAATAATTCTAGTTGTTTCAGTAGTACAACTCATTTCTAGGTTATAACACATTCATGCTCATAGTGTTTCCATGAAATCCTAATTTCTCATGCTTCAAATTAAATGAGAATTCTACTTTCCTGAGCATACTGAGGAAAAGCCTCGGCTGAAGATGAATACACGGAAAGAAGATAATGATTTCCTCGAAATTCACACATCAGAAATGATCAGTCTTGCGAGTCTTCGTAGAACAAATTTTTCAGAAGGATCGGACGCTATACTGAGCGACTAGGTCGTTGTTGCCTATTTAAATCGAAAGAAAGCAGAGTTAATAATAATAACATTTGATTCAATGGTAGAATCGACAAAAAAGAAAATTGTCATTTCTGTCAATGGAAAGACAGAATCCAAGCAGATTACCAGAATAATACCTCTAAACACGCCAGTTGCAGAGTTATTGACTCAAGTGCGATCATGGGTTGGACTTGAAGATGATTCCAATTTCATTATTGAAACAGCAGAAGATGGAAAACTGGATCCAAACAAGATGGCGAGCGACTATCCTTCTCTCTGGGCCAAGCCTGTGAAACTCATTCAAATGAAATCATACCAAACCAAAGTCAATGTTTCTATCAACTCGTCTTCTGAATCTGAAAGAGAGCTCACAGTCAATCCTGATTTGCCTCTCTCAGAACTCGCTGGTCAATTGTTCGATACTATGCCTGATCGCTATGTTATTCTGATTGACAATAAAATGATACCCCCTTGTAAGCTTATTTCGGAGATTCCAATCATACCTCAGACGATCATCGATTTCGTGACTACCGACGTAGGAGTGCTTCTCGCTGAAATCGCTGGAGAGGACCATCAAGAATACGTAGTGAACTTGAATTCTACAATCAGAGACGCACAATGCTACATACTGGAAATGAATAAAATCAGCTCAGGCGAATATTCGTGTTTTATTGATGGAGAAGGCGTGGAAGATTCCAAGACCCTAAAGGACCTACGTGATCTTGACTCGACAATCGTTGAATTGAGAAAAGTGGATGAAGCGAATGGGTCAATTCAAGAAAAGAATCAGCAATCAGAGGAAGATGATCAAATCCCTCAGCAGCAGCAACAACAGGAAAAGAAAAAGAAATTCGACTCGGTAGAAGAAATTGATGATAATAACCCCCAGAAAGACCTTGAAGAGAGCAAGAACAGAGACCAAAGCAACTGCTCAGCTGTGAATGCTAAAAAACTCTCTTTGCTTAAGGAGGAATACGAGATGTACAAATCAATGCCACAGTGCTTTGAAAAGAGCCTCATTTTCCTTCGCTTCTATGCCGGATTGAAATTGTATGATCCAAACTCGGCTGCAAATGTGGGACTGGACGACGCGATCGACAAGGAAGTGAATCTCTTGAAGAATAGTGCCAAAATCGAAGAGAAAGATACACATGATATTGTCGAAGCACTAGAGAAGATAGAACTGTTCAAAGTGCAAAAGGATTTCCAGGCTCTCTATGAAGTGTTGGGAAAAGTGCTCAAAAAAATTCGTCCTTTGGACATAAAGTACATGCTGAGTCTTTTCGAAAAGGTACATGATGCTGCCAAATCCATCAAGGGCGCTGATGTATTTCTCCTGCTTGGAAACACAGGAGTTGGAAAGTCAACTTTGACGCATTTCTTAGCTGGATCTAAAATGAGCTACCAGAAAATAGAGGGCTTCAATCATATTGGTCCAATAGGAGACATAGAAAACTCTGACCTCAAGCGAGTAATTTCAAGTCCGTACACCAACTCTGAGACTCGTTACATTACTCCGGTGAGGATACGACATCGAGGTCGTACGATCATTATTTGCGACAGCCCCGGATTCGAGGATACTAATGGCCCAGAAGTCGACATCGCCAACTGTTTCGGGATCATCAAAGCTATTCAAGGCTGCAATTCTGTGAAGCCCATCATTCTGCTAAGCAGCAAGAGTGGAGACAGATTCCAAGCTCTTAAGAAACTAGCACATATTTTAGTCGGAATGATCCCAACTATCAAAGATGAACTTTCATCCTTTGCTTACATTTTCACGAAATTTTCTGAGCAAGAACTCAAAGCCCTTCCTTCTGTTCTCAAGAACATTATTGAAAATTTGACTCCTGAAGAAAAAGCTGACGATAGCTTCACCACTTTGATCTACGACATGGAAAGCAAAGTGAGGAGGAAGCGAGGCCCTCCCATGACCATTGACGTCATTAATGACGACAATGAGTCAATCATTGAAGATTTCACTTGCATGAAATCGATCCTTCACCCAGAGGAGGTTTTCACAGTGAGCTTGTCCGCTTTGTCAAAGAGCGCTATCCATGGACAAGGTCAGAAACATCAGCTAGCGATCATTTCTGCTGCCAATCGAGGTGATTTTGCTCTTGTGAAATATAAGCTGGACGAACTCAAAGAAGTTATTGAAATTCTGCAGCAAGATTTCCTTCGAAATATTTATCAAGAGTGCGTGAGCCACATTATTAAAACCGTGAACCAAAATTATCATGACGCCGTGGCCTTCCTTACTCAGAGACTAGAGAGTAAAAGTCCATTAACCGCAGCTGATATTTGTATTTATCAAGACTTTATGAAGAAAGCCGAGAGTGCAGAACTCCTCAGAGAGAGCCATTTAGGTTCAGAGACTCAATCAATTGCAGCGTATGAAAATAAAATCAAAATGGAAATCGAAGCATTGTGCTCGAAAGTCTCTTCGGTGAATTTGAATAACATTCAAATCATCAAAGACAACGCTGATAAAGTGCGAGTGCTTGTGAGTTCATTTCCTTCCTTCGATTCAAATTACAAGACGCTGCTGAATACGGTGACTTCAATGGCGAAGACTTCGTTTGAGAAGTTTGAAAAAGCCGTGAAAAATGGAGATTTTGAAGCCAGCTCCAAAGAGTTGCAACAACTTTATGAACTTCAGCAGTCCCTCAGCGATCATTTAGAGCCTGAGACCCTAGCCCTATATCAATGCGGCCAAGGTTTCTTCATTAAGGTACTTGAAGACTCTACTGCAAGCACGGACGAATACTTCACAAAAGACACGATTAATGAAAAAGATTTCGCCGAGATCTCCAAAGTTTTCAAAACGATTTCATCTGCAAAAGACACTTACAACCTGCAACCCCATATCCCGCTCGAAACGATTCAACAAGTCTATGAGAACCTGGTCCAAAAGATCGAGAATCTTATTCTTAAGCGGATGTCAAAAATAGAAGAGAAACTTAAAGGGGAGGATAAAACTCCGCTTGAAGCCTTGGAAGTCGACGTCGACCAAATCACTCTCATTCGCAAGATACCCGTAATTGAATTCAAAACAGGAGAATCATATCATAAATTGCTCTCTACAATCTTTAACGCTGTTAAAGATATCAGGTCTGATATTGAGCGCGTGCTGATGAAGATTATTGACCTGGCGGAAGCTAATTACAAGGAGCTCAATGATAATTTGATCCGCTTGAAATCTGCCAAATGGATAGAGAAATACCGTGAGGGAATCTACAGCGACATATTCGGTGCCGTGCAGAAACAAATCATCCAGTATTTGAGTAGCCTGAAAGGCTCTATTCAAGAGGCTAATTTGGACCTTCTGGACAACTATGGTCTTCTCATCCCAACTTCAAAGAAAGTTATCGAAGCATTAAACATGAAGTCGCTTGAGGAGACTATCCCCAACATTGAAACTGCCATCAACGAAATAGTTAAAGAATTCACAACAGCAACAGAGCGTGTGTTCGATCAAATCATCAAGGATTACCATTCTGAGATATTGCAAGGCGATATTCAAAAAATTTTCTTGGATCCTGTCAAAATTGAAAAATACCTTCATTATCTTGCGAATGCTAAAACCATTAGCATTCTGTCCAATACCAGTCGACAGAAAGCAGATCTCGCTCTCTCTAATTTCATGGCTAGCTATTCTCAGAATCTACAGTCTGAGTTTGCAAGAGTAGTCGTCGCCCTTAAAAACTGCGAGTTGAGCTCCTTTACCAAAGAGGACACTGCTCTAAAAGTCCGAGATCTTGCAAAAATGCTGAGGGAGGTTAACAGACTCAATAGCAATCATAAGACTAGCCTCTACGATGTATATTTTTCAAAGACGTTAGAAAGCTGGAAAAGAATGTTGGACGACTTGATGAGAGAGATAACAGGCAAATTGACAGAATCGCTTTCGGTAAAATCTGTGGATATCACTATGTGGTTAAGCTTGGTAAAGATCCTCGGCGAGCTTGATGAATTTAATGAAGGTTCTGATAAATTCAGCGACGTCTACCGTGAATATTCCAAGAAGCATTGCGAAGATACTGAGCAATTTCATAGCCAGCTCATTGAGCATTTAAAGCAGCACAATTACCAACTTGCCTGTGCTGAGATGGAAGAATTACAAATCAAGAATGACAATTTGAGTAATTCTGTTTTGCAGAAGGCGAAAAATATGTTCAATAACACCCTGGCAGATCTCATGGACACCCTTGATACCAAGATTATTATGCTTTCTGCTCAATTAACAAGAGAAGAGCTTCAGATCCTCGAGAAGGACTTGAAGAAAGTAGGAAAAGCGAAAAGTCTAATGAAGCAATTCCTCAAAGAACCCGAAGAGTTAGACAAATTCCAAGTGAGGGCGAAAAACACCCTGTCCTCAAAAGTTCTTTTATATTTAGAAGGGCTGAGTACATCGCTGACAGGACTTCAATTTGATGTGGCAGAAAAAAAGTTATCCCAGGCGAGATTCATTGCAGATTTGCTTCCCACTTACCTCACGGAGGAAGTGCATGGAAAAATCACAAAGCTGACTCAAACTCAGCGAGAGCTCGTAGAGAGAATAGAGAAGGAATACGTTGGACTCACGCTGGAAGACTGGGTCATAAAAAATCCACTCACAATCTTGGAGAAATTCGAAGGAGTCAAGGAACTGAATGCCATTTATGACGCCACACAAGTGAGAATCAAATTAGCGATGAAAACGCAATTTGAGAAGCGACTTGAGGAAGTAAGGAAAAATCTAAGACCCAATGAGCTCAACCCCTTCAGAAAACTGGAAAGCTATCTACAGTACTTGCCTGCTGATCTCAAAAGCGTGCTAGCTTCTGATGTCGAAAATTATAAAGTTGTCTTCACCCATCAGATAGCGGAGAATAGAAAGAAGTTGCAGGATGCTATGGCTTCGCCGAGTACCAATTTGAACACTCTGAAAGAACTATATACTGAGGACATGAACACCGGGAATGGCGCGAATGCGCGGGAAATTAAATACTTGGTTCTGGGAGAAATAAGAAAAGGCTCTGACAAATTGAGCTCTCAATTGCATGAATTCAAGATTGAAGAAGCGTCAGGCTCATTGAAACTGATGAGCGAGTACACTCACGTTTTTGGAAAGTCTATCTCGGAAGTCTCGAATGCCCACCTAGAAGTGAAAAGCACATTTTCTCAATTCATCGATCAGCTATTTGCCGCGGTTACTCTTCCAGAAAAATTGGACGCAGTGTCAGATGAAACGATAAAGAAGATAGAACAACGCTACGATGACATATGGAAAGCCGTAAAGCTCAGCAAACATTATCAGTCTCATGGTACGCTCAAAGAGATTTTCCCTACGGATATTGAAGCAAAATACATCCAAATAAACAAAGAAATCATCGGAAGGCTTAGTCCAATTAAACAAGAACTAACGCAAGGACTCGAGAAGATGGACCTTCTGTTGATAACCTCCTCGTTGACTATTCTAGAAAAATGGTGTGATATGAGTGAAAAAGTGAAAGTTCATCTGCAGAAAGAAATCAGTTTGAAGCTTGCAGAACTGACAAAAGAAATACCTGATAAAGAAGAATACACCAAAGCGAAAGGCAAAATCACTCAGGTATTGATCTCATACAAGGAAGAAATTACAAAAGCTAGCTTTGTTAAAGATAAAGCAAATTTCATCAAAAGCAACGCAGAAGACTCTTACAAAAAACTGAACGAAAAAGTTGCTTTGCTTAAATGCGCATTCGAATGCCAACTAGCGAAGAAAGTCGGTTTGAAAGCTGAAGATCTCAAGGTGTGTTCAGATTATATCGAAAAAAATATTGCAGATATTAGTTTAAGAGCGCAGGCCTTACTCAAAAAGATTTTGAACGAAAATTCTTCAAGTGAGTCTCGAGAGTTTGTCGTTTACTTCAACCACTTGAGCACAATCGCAGAAAACCTCGAGACCAATCTTAATATAAAGCAGAGCATCGAGACCATCAAGGAGCAGATCTGGGATAAAGTGATCATCCTTCAGAAAGGGTTGGAGAAAACGTACGAAAAGCCTGAGAAATTCGGTGACGTGTTGAAGGAAATCAAGGCACTTTCACTGAACACGGAGGTTGTGAAAGAGAAAATTAATGCAAGAGTTGAAGAGCTTTTGGTCAGTTACAAAACGCAGACAACACACGACAAGGCTCTTGCTAAACTCGGCACGTTTTTGAACTCAGATAAAACTGGCATCGGACAACAAATCATTTCTGACCACAAGTGTTTCGAGGGCTACTCGAACGCTATCTTTGTTGATAAGACAAGCAAGCACGGTATTGAACATGTGCTATCAAATTTAGAAGGAGATGGACTAAATATTGAACGATTGAGGAAAAGATACCAGGCATTCCATGAAGAGTACAGAAGGATTGTCGAAGATAACTTGAAGCCTGGCTTAGACATTACTCCTCTCATTAAAAAAACTATAATGACCTACAAACGATCCGAGAAAGGCAAAGTCACCTGGGATAGCAGCGTGACAAGCAGTATTCCAAGTATCCTCGCTCATATCTTTGCAATTTGGACACTTTCAAATGCGGGGAACTACTTCGAAGCGCAAGGAGTGGTCGATAAACCCGAAAATTATCTACTTCAACCTCATGCCGCTCAAATTATTTCTATCTTCCGAATGCTTGGAATCGGAGACGACAAGGAAGTCATTTCGAATAATCTCGTTCAAGTCGGCACAGGGGAAGGAAAATCCATCGTAATGGCGGTTACGGCGTGTGTTCTCGCTCTTTGTGGATATGAAGTTAGCTGTGCCTGCTACAGTGATTATCTTTGTAAACGAGACTATAACGCCTTCAAACCGTTGTTCGAAAGTCTTGATCTCTTGAGTGCTGTTCATTATGGCACTTTCAGCAAGCTATGTGAGGAGATGATTAATCGCGATGGAGATATAAGGAAAATTGCTGGTGATCTGATATCCACTCAGAAATGGTCTCACAACAAGGACGCTTCGGAAATGTCGCCAAGAATCCTTATCATTGACGAGGTTGATGTGTTCTTCCACAAGGACTTCTATGGAAACGTCTACACTCCTTCTGTCAGTCTAAGCGATCCTACAATACAAGAACTGACAGATTACATTTGGAACAACCGAGCATCGAACCTGAGGCTTGCTAACGTGATTAAATCAGAGCCTTATTTGAAATGCTGTGCTAGATTCTCTCCTTGGGAATTCCTGATTGAAGAAGCTGTTAAGGATATGCTCGCAGACGTGAAAACCTTCGAATCGCACGACTACATTGCCAAGGATGACAAAATTGCTTATAAAGACCAGACGAACATCGTATTCAATATTGTATATGGATACAAGACGCTTTTTGCTTACTATAAGGAGAATGCTGCCGGAAAAATTAGTCTGAAGAGTCTCCAAGAAAATATCAAGATCAACATCAAGTGCGGGAGCTTTTCGTACGCAGAGATCCCTAAGCAGTTTAGTTACATCATGGGAGTGACTGGTACATTAAAAACTCTTAGTGACCCTGAGAAAGCGATAGTAAACGATGTTTTCGGCATTAAGAAGAAGACTTTTATGCCCTCAGTCTTCGGCAAGAACAATTTGAATCCTAACATGCCGATCTTTATCGAAAATAAGAGCGATTACTACAACACTATTGTTCGAGAAATCAAGAAAGTTGTTTCAAGTAAGAGAGCGGTTTTGGTGTTCTTTGAGAACGACAAGACTTTAATGGACTTTTATAATAATGCTCACGCCTTACAAGAGTTAAAAATTAAGTACAATGTCTATTATCTCACGGAAGATGCGTCCTCTCAGGAAAAAGACTCCTTTGTGAGAAAGGCAGCGGTTTCAGGGAGAATCAATCTTCTGAGTCGAAGTTTCGGCAGAGGAACTGACTTCATATGCAACGACAGTGACGTCATTAATAACGGAGGCATCCATGTACTTCAAACCTTCCTTTCTGAAGAACTGTCTGAAGAGACGCAAATCAAGGGAAGAACTGCAAGACAAGGGGATGAAGGCTCTTATAGTATGGTACTACTTGACGAAAGCCTCGAGAAA
>ENA-UOTX01000802-UOTX01000802.1-compost-metagenome-genome-assembly--contig:-NODE-802-length-29580-cov-10.554961_pt1 | contig 29580 bp, 18 predicted proteins | sample MGYA00238143_ERZ746982 | MGnify/ENA primary metagenome ERZ746982 (study PRJEB28758, sample SAMN06268862) | compost metagenome | isolation source: single cell | place: USA: California, Emeryville, Joint... | reverse complement strand
TATTCCGAAGCAGCTGGTTATAAAGGACAAAGAAAAATTGGTTCAAACGTACAATGGGACAAGATCTCCTTCGAATTGTTAAGAAGTACGGGAAGGAGATTCCAAAAGATTTGTGGTAGATAATGATGTCCCCGCCAATTTCTGAAAATAAAGAAAAGAGTTAGTTACTTGCTAATAGTTAGGTTAGTTAATTGGGTAGCAATATTTCTTATGGTTGGATGCTGCCCAAAGTTGTCAATTTCAATTATTTTTTCATATAATTTCAATCAAAGAAGAGGAAGATATCAATCAATAGTATGAGATTTCTTCATAGTTTTGATTTCAGCTTCCTTATATAGTGAAACTCAAAACGGTACAAATACTAGTTTCAAATACTAGTTTAATTTTACGAATTATAGCAGGAATATTTTCATATCAAACCATAGCACTGCAGAAACAAGTATACCATCATAATCTCAACTTAGCTCTTAGTAAAATTTATTTTAAAAATTAGAGTAATGCACATTGGCATTGCAAAATTGATTCTCTACAGCTCTCGAGCTGATTCTCAATATGGAGTATCCGATATGTTAAATAAACAATCTACTGAAGATAAGCTTGATTTTGAAAAGATTCGCATACTAAATCTGCTTTGCCAGTCTTTGCAAGACTCTTTTCGATGAAATTTTCAATTTCTTGCTGGTCTTCCTCACTGATATCTGATTCTTTCTATAATGTCAACAAGAAAATCCAGCAGAAGAATTTTGAATGAATCCAATTTAAATTTACCTTCATTTTGGATCTGAAAAATGTAAGCGTTTCTTCAGCAAGCGAGTTCGTTGTTTGTGCTTGAAGCTCTGCTAATCTCTTCGGCAAACTCTCTTGGAGCTCTCTCTCTTTCGCCTGGAGCTCTGAAATTTGATGTAACACGTCTTTCTTAAAATCATCATCATCTCCGTCTGAGTCTCTTGAACTTGAATAGCCATTTCCGCCTTCAACTTCAGCAAGACTTTTATAGTTTCGACCAGTTGTTGTAAATTCCTCACAATCAATCTCTGTTTGGCCATGGAGTTCTTCATAATCTTGCTCGATGGTTTCACAGTCTATGGTCTGTGTACTTGGTATATAAGGGTCGCTGCCTGCACCATGATTATGAATTAGTTCTGGGATGCTTGAAGCCTCCTTATTGCTTGAAGCGGCCACTTGTCGTCTAATATGAGAATCCGTAAGAATACTCAAATCAGCTTTATTAGAGGCCTCCTTCTCAAATTGCTTATAAGTTTCGCTTTCTTTCGCATTAAATTTAACCGTTGATTCATTTTCAATGGCGGCTTCGTGTATAATCTAAATCGGACTAGTTAGCAGACAAATGAATAAGCTTAATACTTCGTGAGGCTGAAATTCTTGGCTCAAATAAATATCCATCCTGATTGGACTCCTCAGATAATTTAATCTCTCCCTTTCCTTTTCTTCCTCTTCAAGCAGAAGGAGATCTTCGATTTTTTCTGCCTTGTCACTTATTTTTTGGCGGCTCTTGCTCTTAATTCTGCTTTTTGGAGATTTCTTATCATTTAAACTTTTTCTGACCGAATCCTTTGTGCCAAATTTTCTTTGATGAGCAAATTCAGGAGAATTTCCATCGCGGGCCTTGCCCATAACGCTTGGGATCAAAAATTTCTATACCAATTCTCTAGGTCAATTCATCAGTTTGAAATTACTTTCTCAGATGTTGGCTGTTTTAAGATTTTGTTCGTAGGTGAAAAACTAGAAAAATCAATCGATTTGCTTTGGGCTGTGCCTTTCCGTGATATGTGATGCCCTTGCTGCCCTATTTGTGAATCAGCAGTGAGATTATATATAGCTAAAAGACCATTTGTTACGTATTTCATTTTCATATCCTACCAGCTCTCTCATTGGTGAAGGCGTTTTGCGAGTTCCTTTTTTTTCTTCAATTTTATGCATTTCGACCTGATGTATTTGAATGAGATCTTGGAGCGAGTCGTTAGGCTTCAAGATTTTCATCTTCGCTTGGATAAGTCCGAGATTTTTTGATAATATTGAAACACTTGAGTGCTTGTTGATCTTTTTCTTCCCCTTTGCATCTTTCTCTGCATCTTTAGCCGGTTGCTTCTTCTTTTTCAAAACCGCAGGCATCTTTTTCTTTTCCACAGACTCACAACTTTCAAGAGACCTTACTCTCATTAATTTATTCAGTCCATTATTTTGCTTCTTGTGTAAATTGCGGCGGTTATCGCTGATGACACCCCCAACCTTTTGCTCTCTAATAGGACTCTTGCAATTCTTCTTGGTTAACTTAATAGATTTTGTAGTATTTTTCTTATCAGCAATTTGATTCAGTTTCTGTCCGTTTGGTATATTTTGCTTCCTGGCTCTTCCCGGCTGCCTGACTACTCTTGCCTCTCGATACGATATCGAATCTTCCAAGGAGATTCCCAACAACTTTGCTTGACACTGAACAACTGCAAAACCAACAAATTTAGAAACACTGAGCACTGCTAACGCAAATACCTGATTTCTTTAGAATCATCGAGGCAGAATACCTCTTCATATAATCTCTGCATAAACAGTTTTCTATGACTTCAGCGAGATCTCGGGAATAGATGCTTGGAATTGGCGGATACCTATACTCGACGATCACTTGGCATAAAGCATTTATATATAAACTACCTGCCTCTTATAATTTTCAGCAGCAATGCCGCTTGGTTATTTGCTTCAAACGGATGCCTTTGTGTACATAACTGATATATTACACACCCTAACGCCCACATATCGCTTTTTTCGTTGTAGGGTTTCTCCTCTGCCATTTCAGGCGACAAATAGTATGGAGTACCAACCATTGTATGAGCAAAATTCGTCGTTTCTGCTAAAATCTTCGCAACACCTAGATCCCCAATGCGAATATTCTCATCCTTGCTGAGAAATACATTTGCAGTTTTGATGTCTCTGTGCAGAATCTTTTTCTGATGGATATATTCCAACCCCAAGCACATCTGAATCAAGAGCTTCCATATAATAGGTTCGTTTAACAGCTTCCCATTGAGCTGTTTGAGGTAATTATTAAGGTCGCCACCCTCACAAAATTCCATTATGATCGATAATATATTATTTTCGATAAAAGAGTCATAGTATTTGACAATATAACGGTTTTCGAGAGCCGAAAGGATTTTTACTTCGTTCAGGGCTTCGTGTTGCATGCTAGCAGGTAACTGGGATATGTTTATTTGTTTAAGAACGAAAACCACTCCATCTGATTTTCTTTTAACTTTATACACGATGCCAAAGCTTCCTTTTCCGAGCTCCGAAATGATTTGATATTCAGAAAGTGATGATTGCGAAGAAGAATGCTGTTTCATGATGTTGATGAACTTCGGTTATAAAGAAGCAGTGTCAGAGAAGAGAAGATAATTTCTAAAAAATTTCGCAAATTAAATAAAGAGTCACAGAGATTTCTTTTTCTGATTACTTCAAATCAGAATCCAAAACGACTATGTAAATAAATCGGAGTAGGAGTATGTGAAGGAAAACAACTTCACAAAAGCGAACTAATTGAAATCTGATGTATTTACTCATTGAGATATGATGAGTTGTATTTTTCTTAAAGAAAAATTCAGGTAGATGTTCGAAATAAATATCTTTGTAGTTCAATAATGCCTCAGTTTTTTCTACTGAATTTCTCTCAGAATAATTTACGATACTTTTCAATCAGTCGGAATTGCTTAATTGGCCTTGTCCTTCAGTGTGTAGAAAGTATTTGTCCTTAATAATTGTAAACATTAGCTATTTATTGACTCCGATGGTTTTTTTTGAGTTGATCACACTCTTTTAAGAATAGAGATCTCAGTTTTAGATAGATATCATAGATTGCTTTCTACTGGCTCGCCTTACTGAGAGAGTTTGAATCCCAATTGTCCTTTGGAAATAGTGCTGTTGACTTTTTTTAATCTCTCCAAGCCTTCCCTCTTGATAATTCAATTTTTTCTAACTTTCATTGTGGTAGCCAAAGTTAGAAAGACATTATTCTTCAAAGTATTTTTTCCTTTTTCTCTCTGTTTTAGACAAAAAAGATCATTAGGGTTTTTGAAAAAAGTTGAAAATTAATAATTGAAGTTAAAATTCATAAATTCGAAAAAATTTTTGTTGGAAAAGTCTGGAAAGAATTCAGAAAAGACTAACTGTGGCTTATTGCACATTTTCTTAAGTCAATGAGCATTGACTTCTATCCTTAGTCACACGATGCGGTTTCTTGCAGTATGAAAAATATTCAAGCAATACATTAATTGTGCGATCAAATTTTCTCTCGAAATTCATGGACTCTTCCCGCTAATATCAATGAAAAACTAGTTAGACATAACCGAAGGAGAGAATTATCCATCAAGAAAAGAAGAATTATTTAGCATTGGCGATACTGAAAATTCAAAATCCTTAAGCTTAAATTCTATTTCCTTTTGACAAAATGTAAGAGCCGTGAGCTGCAAAACCTCATTGAGCTATTACCTGCTTTCCTTTTCAACTAATTATATTCTATTCACCATTTCTAGCTCTTTGATTGCTTGCTCTGTTTATTTCTGGATCTAATCCATTGAAAGATTGTCCTGCATTACTATTTCTTCAATTTAAACGGTGTTCTAGCACTTGTTATGTATTTTTTCAAAGCAACCTATTATAAATTCAAAATTTTCCAAATCGATGTGTTCTACTTCGACAAAATCAAATTTTAGTTCATGAGTTGATTATGAGGCTCTACAAACTCGTGATTTATTTCCACTAAAGCCACAGCTAATTAATCGGCTTAAGCAAAATGAAAAACGAGTTCAGTTTAGAAGATGAGCGCGTCCGGGCCCAAACCTACTTCAAAAATCCAACCACTCCATACGATATCCACCGAGATAGCAGTCCCACAGCATTTCATGGCAAGCAATGTAAGTCTCTCCTCAGAGTTTAAATTTAGCGTAATGATCCATAGCACCCACTGACTTCAACTCCAGCCTCGTGCTCTCAAGGAACAACTGTAATCTCAGAACCTCCTATCAATAGCTAATTCCCTTTCAGCAATCTATTCTCAACCTAAAGATGTTTCCTACGACGATGGATCTTGCAGATCATCGCTGGTGCTGGATCGCACGAGTAAATATTCGTTTTGAGAGAGAAGATTGGTCTTATGGTGGCTAAATAGGCTCGCAAATGATTACGGATAGCAAGCTCTGGGCAAAGGACTTCAAATGCTACGTATGCAACCGGATTTTTGACAAATTGAAAGGAATTTTCCAACATCATTGGTAAGAATTCTCCCTGGAAAATCTGATACTACGGTAAACAAAATAGTCGATTATGCGCTTCGTCAGTCTGTTCAGAATGCTCAACGCAGAGAGTCGAAGATAAAAGAGTCTGCGATGTCTGCTATTTCAAAAAGCAACATGAACGAGTAAAATTTTTCTCGATATATGAGATTAAATCCAGACATAGGCGGAAGATAGAAGAATTCAAACACTGATTTCCAAAGATATGGCAATGGAACAATGTAGGCTGATTATTAATCAAGAAAAAGAAAAAATTCAACAGCTTGACGCGGACGCTTACGAATTAGCGAATAAGGTAGAATTCCACGAGAATATCATTCATTATTTGAACTTTGTTGCTTTTTCACGTAGATTGCTAGAGAGGACGATGAGAAGAGCAGGCAGATCTCAAATTATGAGGTCGAGTTTAAAAAGACAGAAGACCAATTCAAACGGAATAACGAGGTCACAAAGCGTTTCAAAGGCAACCTCGATGTTTTAGCTGCGGACTTGTACGAAAAACAGCAGGAAGCTGAAAAACTGCGTCAGAAGCTCAACGTTACGTAATTCAAACAAAAATAAAAACGTGCTAAAGAGCTGAATTTTTAGAAAAATTGAACTGAATAACAATAGAGCGCTTTACAATTCGAAGATAGAGGAATACAGTCGGCTCTGTAACCAAAAGAAGAACTACGAAAAATCGGTAAATTAACTACTTACCTCTAGCGTTATAATTTTTTAAATGGCTATTAGCCATCCTTTGTTGGAGGCTCTTTCCAGACGCCTTATGAGGGTGAGACACCCTATACCGATGAGGCCCTTGCCTACGCTTTTAAAGTCAATAGAGCCTCAGACTCAGTCTTAAGTGAAAATGACAGAAGCTACGCAGAATATCAGTCTTATCAAAACCGCAAGGGGTCGTCAATTTACAAAGAAGAGTCTACGCAATTACCGGGCTCTTCGTTCAAAAAGAACGACGCTAAATACAAGAAAAACGAAAAACTGACTTCTAATGAGAGGGGAAAAGGAGGATGCTTTTGCTGATTGAGGGGCTAGATTACAGCTGCAGCATAAGAAATTTGCTTGTATTAAATGGCGTAATGTTGATAGATTTATCGATTACGCAGTCACCCTTTGAGATTGTATTTGAGTATTCTTTTTTTTTTGTGTCTTGAGTGGGATTTTGATCTAATTAAGTCATTTACAATCATCATCAGATATTCAACCATTTAAACGCAGCATTATCAATTTCTTTTCAAGTACGTGACCTTGTAGGAGAGTTCGATTTGAGAAGAATGAGCGAAAGCTGCTGAAAGGCTCGTAAATTGTTTGTTTTTGCTTGTATTTGCGCAGAGTGGGCAAAGGCGGGATACCAAATCACGTATATTTTACGTTTAGAACTTACAGAGTGCAAATTTAGTTTCCAGGATACTTTCTCAGGGTTTACCGATTAAAAATTAATACGTAAGCGCATTAAAAGAATAATTCGCAAAACTCATTAAAAAATAACTTGCAAGCTTATTAAATAAACTTTTAGAGTCCATTGCTAGTTAGTAGAGACATAAGGCTTCAGACCTAAGAGCAACTAGGCTAAGAATAGGTCTTCTAGGGCTAATTGAGTCTCAAAGATATTAAAATTATTCTTTTAGTGATTTACTTTCAGTTTTATGATGTGTTATTTAATGATGGCATTTTTGAATTTGGAAGCTATTCAAAGAGGTTCAACTACCGTATTAAGGCATCCAGAGCCCTTTGTGAGTCCTTCCTCTTCAGATATAATGCCCTAAATCGGGGCTGTGAAACTTTCACAGGCATGAGAAATATAGACGCAGTGAAATATAACCTAACTTGCTTATGCTGATGGAAGCAAGCTTTTTTCGCACCAACAGCAGCGAATCTGCGCAAGAAACTCCTTGCTCTTTCAGTAGCTCATCGAAAGTGCATGATCTTTTGTTGTAGGAGGACAAGTAGGGACCAGGGCTATTCTTAGCTCACACCAATATTTCGTTGAATTATGGCTAGAGACGTACATTTTGGGTGCATAGAATCCACAGGACTAGAGGCAGCAGCACTTCTGGACTTAGAGGGAATCAAGTTATCGCTTACAAATGAAGACTACAGGTACTTTTCTTTTTCTGGGTTCTCATGAGAACTAATTCATTTTCAACGCGCAAAGGATCGAAATCCATGAGAAAATTCCGGCTCACAGCAGCCCCTGCCCGATTACCCTTCACAAGCAGCTGCTAGCTGGCTATTCCAGCTCATCTAAGTGTACTTATTTGGCGGCTACTGACCACTCAAGAGGATGCGATTTAATGCGCTTCATTAATCAATTTAAAGGCTGCAGTGGCGTTCATGAGGGAAAGAGAGCCTGGTTATCGAAAAACAACGATTTGGATCCGACTTGATGATGCTCATCTTGCTTATACAGCAGCCTTCTTAGAAATTGAGTGCAGCCAACTTTTTATAAAAATCCCTCTTATTAGTTGTCTTTTCTGAGTATAAAAGGTCGCAAGAAGGCAAGCTATTTGGATTTTGGAATACTACTAACTCGTATACCCTTCAGTCGCTAACAAAACAGTCAGTATTGTTTCTGAATTGCTCCTTTCTGAGTTTCCCTCTATAAGGACTTCCTTTTATAGGATCTACTTGGTACGCTTTAAAGTTTCTCAGCTATACCTCCCGAGCCTGATAGAAGTTTGTATTATATAAATTTCTGGTTCTGTGTTTCGCGATGCAAACTTTCTTTGAATGGTCCTGTTTGTTCTTTCTAAATTAATCAATTGAAACACCTAATAGAAAGAACTCAAATAATTCTCGACTGATTCGCGCGGCCTTAGATTTATTATAATTCAGATTTATTCGGATTTAATAAAGTTTGCAAAGAATCATTTCGTGACGTAATCTATTTTTGTAAAATTTATCTAAAACGGCCTCTGATTTTAAAATCGAAAAAATGAGTCTGGGAGTTATTCCGAGTGCCAAAAGCTTCCTTTCTTCAAGCTCAAACTTCCATACGAGTCATCCTCAACGCTAAGCACGAGGAAATCTCTGCTCAAGCCTCCATTTGCCTAGAAGTGAGTCCTTCAGAATCCCAAATTCGAATTTAAATATTTTCAAATTTGAGAACCCTCCAATTTAATCTAAAAGGGTTCTAATATGCAAAAGTTTGCAAATCATTATTAGAAAAATTTAATTGGTTATTAATGAATCATGCAACTTTATAATCTTCCCATTCAAACTTTTTTTATAAAGAATTAACAAAACTTTGAGATTATACAAAATTCCGTTGAGCATGCAAACTTCAGAATTCTTCAACGAAGGCGACCTCGCCCTTGAAAGCCTCGAAAGCAACCTTTCTTTCGACGATACTAGCAAGGATCTGAAGGGCTACCTGTGCACTGCGCCTGGATGCGGCCAGGTCCTAAAGATCAGAAAACTCTATGAGCAGCACATGAAAGCTCATTATGGCGAAAAACCATTTATGTGTACTCTTGGTGACTGCCAGAAGAGATTCTCGCAGTACGCCTCGTATATGAAGCACGTGAGGTTCCATTCTGGCGACAGTCCTTACAAATGCAACTTATGTGACAAATCTTTTTCGCAACTCTCGAATTTGAAGCGACACGAGCGGCTGCATACCGGCGAGAAGCCATACAGCTGCGAGCACTGCGACAAGTCTTTCTCGAACGTATCGAACCTCAAACAGCACATGCAGGTTCATACTGAAAACGTAAATTTAACTAAAACGAATAATTTTTTTAATTAATTTTTAATTAGCAAGCCCGATCGAAATTTGATTGCCAAAGATGTGGAAAGTCATATTTATATCAAAACAGCCTGAGCAAACACATGAGAAGCCATGCTAAAAAGGACGCTAAGGCAGCTCTGAAAAAACCTGCAGTCAATGATAAGAAGAAGGAGAAGAAAAACCCAAAGGCCGCAAAATCCGAGGAATCCCAATTTTCTGGAAGAATGGAAATGCCTGCGGTCATGAAACACGTCAAGCAAGAGCAAATCGAAGAGCTTGTGCCTTCATATTCCATTGTCGAGCCTTCAACCATCGCAACCAGACGCCGTGACTCCATGGCCAGCGAATATGGTCTTAGATTTGATTCGTTTGACCTTAACTTCCCTGAGACGACCCCAAACAAGAAGAGAATGGGTAGCTTCTTGGAGTTGTTTGACGAGCCAAAAGCCGCGCCAGAAGCTGACTTTTTCGAGCAATGCCAAATCGCGAAGCGAATTACTGATAACGATGAGCTGAAAGAAAAAGCTAACCATAGAATTTTAAGCTTTTTGGAATTCGATTTCTTCGCAGAGGCGAAGGATAAGGACGATGGACGTAGAAAAAGCTTTTTATCTATTGATAATGGCCTTGGACTTTTCAGCGAATATCATAGCAATCGAAGCTCGGAAAGGGATACGAAGGACAGCTCATTTGGAGAAGAGATGAGCCATCTTCCTAATCACCGGCCTAGAGTGAGCAGCAATTTTGAAGATTTTCTTCAGCTAGGAGTCACGAGAAAATCGAGACATTCCTCATTTTTGTCGCAGCTGGATGGCGAGCGTCTTATCTAAATTGTAGCGGGTTCAGCTATTTTATCAAATATTTGTAATTAAGGTTGCGAAACGTTAAATAGATTTTTTATATCTTTTTACAGAGATCGAGCTTGTTGTCCCCTGGAGTGTTGCTATGAGGAGGGTATAGCAAACGCAATCTCTGGCGGTATTCAGTTTGGACTGAATTGAGTAAAGAATGTTAATGCTTGACATTTCTTGCGATTTATTTTGTAAAGTTTGGATTTCATATTCAACTTGCTGATTTTAACAAAACATTGTTAATTTAAATTTCAAGTTTTTTTTTTGAGGATTAGTTATGAAAATTAAGAGAGAGAGTGTATTTGCCTGCACTTTCTGCTAACTAAGGAAAGGTTGGTCCAACTTTGAAAAGTATGATGCTTGATGGTTTGTTTCCTTTGTGAGGGAAATGGTTTATTCAAAATTTTTAATTGAATTAACCCGGCCAATTTGAATTTGCATTTGAACCAAATCAATCTCAAGAAAGCGATTGATGGATTGTAAAAAGAAAAGCACAAATTTCTGAAATCTAGTGCCGAGAAGGCCAGCAGCATTCCTATGACTAGTGAGTTTCTTTGATTTGTTGGGTACACAAGAGTTTCTTTTAACTTAAGCTTTATGAAAACAATAATTCTCTTAATCATGGATAAAGAATTCATCATACAGTCTAGTATCATTCAAGGACCAGAATGCCAAGAATCCTTTAGTATTGTCCATGCGTTGGAGTCAGCAACCAGAGTTTAATTGACAAAGCTTGCCTGAAATCTCTCTTGCAATATCTGAAATATGTTTCGAGTATTCAAAATCACATCGCCTGAAGAAATATTAGCTCTTTCTTGGCCTTTTTGTATCAAAATGGCTTTCAGACAAGGCGAGTTACAGGGGAAAATTAGTTAACAATCATATTGTTATTAGAAAATGCAGTATGTTTGGGAGAGTTCGTTCTTGTATTCATATACCATTAGATGATCCTTTTTTGAAGTTCACAAACTATCAGGATTAACAGGCATTTTTCGTGTTCAGAGAGAGAGACTGAAAGAAATATTGCAAAAAGTTTAAGGCAAATTCACTTTTTAACAAATGCTTTTTAATGTGCTCTCATATTTTAATTGGATTTTACGTCAAATTATCAATGCTAGAAGGTAGATAATTACCTCTCATAATCAACAGCATTTCTTTGGCCAATGAAAAATTCCAAACAAAATAATTTTTCCATCCCTTTAATTCTCAACAATTACAATTGCAATAGAAGAAAAAAAATTCTAATGAACCCAAATAAACTAAAACCAATGCATTCACTATAACGTAAGCTTAGCCAACAGAGCCTTGAGAAAAAAATGCTATTATCAGTAATTATTGCTCCTAAATAAACTAACCATATGATCAAAAAAAAGCGTAGCTATCGATTTGATGTCGTCCGAGGTGCTATCCATCATGAAAGGAAAGGCCCCATTGCTATCAATATATCCTGAACCCCGTCTTAAATCTAGCAATCTACTCAGTCGCTGCAGCAATCCCTTAATATTGCTTTCTAATTCCTACATATTGTAAACAATCCCAGAGAAAATCTAGCCTAAGAGCAGTAATATCAGCGCCATTTATCACCGTCGAGCTTCTGACAGTTCTGTCACCATATGGGACACCTGGAGTAATTCGCTTAAAAATGATCCACCAAAAAAGAATTCATTTCAGGAAGGATGAGATTAGATCTTATCCTCATGAGAGGGCAAGCGAATTATCCCGTAGGTATGTCCAATGGCTACAGGACTGAACTTAGCTTCGATAACAAACAATACGGACTGATTGCTGCAACTCTTGGTCTTTAATAGCTCATTAGGTGCGGGAACCTATTTATTGGGATGGGACAGCAAGAGCGACCCTTACTGTGTGGAGACCAGCTCTAGGTGTCGCAGGAGCTTCCGTAACTAACTTTCATCACCAAATTTGTAAGAATTATTTAGTTATTATAATTTTAGGTAGGATTCACCCTTATCTACGTTACAAAATCATCAGTGTACGGTATACTCAAATGCACTTCCGGAATAATGATCGAAAAAATTTTATTAAGTTAAATTTTTTTCCAAATACTTCTCAAAATTATTCTCGAGTCTCTTTAACGGGTTTTTTCTCGATTACAATTATCAAAAACCCAATTTCGAAGGTCTCAATCCCTTCTTCCAATGCTTTTCAGAATGCTTAGAGAAACCATCAAGAGTAGCTAAGGTTCTGTGGGAGGAAGCTTTCGATATTTCATATATGAATCCTCAAGCATCTTAAATTATTTTTTTTTTTGGAGTGAGTGCATTCACGTTTTTAGTCTTCCTTTTCCATTAAGAAATTGCTTTTTTCAAAGCTTCTGCTTCCAACTGAAGGTAGCTAACTGATTCTCAACCTGCTAGGATTTGGTCTCTATCATGACAGGTATGTATTGGTGAAATCTATTACGAGGTTAATATTTTTAATAGAAAACTCACGAATCAAAGGAATTATGTCCATATAAAATTAAGAGGCACCAACAAGCGACCTCTCTCCCCATTGAACGACTAACTAATGAATTTGATAGCTTCATAGAAAGGAGAGAATTTGAGAGCGCTTCTATATATAGTATTCAAAACGGAGAAGCTTCAATTTGTGAATAAAAAAGAAGGCTTCCTAAGAATTAATCCGTCAATTTGCCATCAGTGCGTATAATTTATTTTTAAGGAGCTAAGTCAAGATCATTATGTGAAGTTAGTTCTTGGAGAACTTGATCTCAAAGAACTATAGGCGCAGAGACACATCGAGATTTGGACACAATTTTATTGTCAGGGCTCTCACATCATTACTACCCTGTATTTGTTTTGAATTTTTTAAAAAAACAGAAATAGCTATAGTTCTTCTGAACAGCATTATTTTTCACTAGATAAGACAACTGTCTTGCTCATTTCCAATCAGGAGTTTAGTTCGAATAGCTTCTGTGCCAAGTTTCTCGAGCTTTAGTAAAGGAGAAGTTCAAATTCAATCGAATTTCTCCTTTCCCGAATTAAAGCCAACTATAACTTAAATGAGCATGCATATTGATGGGAGAAATATTCTATGCCTAGATTTCAAGTCATCCATGCCCAAAAATGAAGTTGAGCTGGATAGTTTCAACAAAGAAATACGATGCTCTACTAATATTTGTTTTCAGACAGCAATCGCTGTCTTAGATGTAGAGTATTCAATACTAGAGTTGACTAGTAAATTAATATTAGTATAAGATTAGAGTAGTTCCACCTTTCTAAATAGATACTTGGAGTCTGACTAAATATTAAATATGAGATTTTATTAAAATAGAAATTACTATGGATTAGCCTTCTTAATTGTGTTATTATTTAACAATCACTGCATTAATCTCATCTATACAGATTTTGCCCTCTATCTTCTTACGGCATATCTCAACAAATAAATATAGCAGAATTGAAATTTTTCTTCGAATCATCAAATTTACTCCTAAATTATTCTTTTTAAGCAATCTCAAAGTTAACCCCACACACACAATTCATTATTTCGTTATTCACATAAACATACACAACTACTCAGAAATCCATTTGCGTGTTACCAACACTACCTTTTACATTCTTTCACAGACTGAACAAATAACCGAGAAAGTTTTCGGAAAAACTCCTCTTCATTTTACGACTCTTTTTGAAGATTACCCCAAATTTACCTTTTCAGGAATCTCAATACCAGATTTGAATTTTATTTTTCAAAATTTATATTAATTATAAGGTGAAACCTAAACAAAGAGATATGCCTGCGTTATTTTTCTTATCCTAACTAGCTCGCATCTCTCTTCTTAACTCCTACAACTTCTAATTACTTCGCAAGAGATTATTGATAATTATATGAATGAATGTTCCTGTTTCATACCACACAGCGCAATGAGTGTTGAAAGTAAATAAACAAAATGAACGTGAATCTTATATCAAGTAATGTATTAATTACTCTTACCTTTTGTCCCCGTTTAACACGCGGTTAAACAGTACTTTGCACACTCATATTGCTATTTGTATATGAATTTATATCTTTGTGATTCTGTGTATATTGGCCGCTCATATTTAGGTATTGGGCTTGCATATTCATATTATTTGGAGCCATCTGGCGCGTCGGGCTTGATATAAAAAACTCGCCGTTAAAATTCTGTTTCACTTTAACACTGTTTATTTGCTCGTTGTTTTCTGAACCACGTTTCGTTGGACTGAAAAATACATGTGAATTATCTCGTTTATCAAGCAGACTATATGGCTCCTGGTAATACTCATAGCTCCCAAGGGCGCGACCTAAACATTATGTATTTTTCCTCTTCATGACACAAATAAAAGAAAAATTTACTTTCTGTTATCGTTGGAAAGTAGTACATGCCTGTTTCTTTTTCTGCGTATGAGTAATAGCCTCGGTAAAAATTCAAGTATTTTTTCGTGTGATTAAAATAAGTGAAGTGATTGTAATTCGGCTTTTTATTCTCCAGGACATTCTGAGCAACCAGATAGTCATAAATGCTTCTGTTAATCTCATAAAATTCATCCACATCGTGATCTCTTGTATTTTCATATTGATTGCTCCATACCACAGTCGGTGATTCTGTTTTGCTCTCATTGGTTTTATTGTTTGAGGTGGTTGCTTCTGGTGAGCTGTTCATGAAGATTTCAGCAGCTTCCATCTTTGTTTCTTCCTGCTTTTCTGAGGATTTAGTCGAAGGAGTTGAGGTCTGGAAAACTATCGCTTTTGATTTCTTAGTGCCATCACTGATTTGTTGGTCAAGGGGTGGAAACTCCGGATCAAATTCCTGCTATATAGACTTTAAGAGAGTTATTTCAGTGGGCAAGAATACTTCAATGTCAACATCAGTGAGCTTCGAGCGAGTGCTTTCACTTCTCTCAATAGATTCTGGAAGCGTTGATTCTCTAGAATCTCGTTTTAGCGTAGTGACTTCGTCCCAGGTGGAAGCTCCTTGCGAGTGCTGGTCATAGGAATTTGCTTGGCTTGTGGAACTATCTGTTTGCTTGGACAATGCAATCTCGTTGGTTTCAACAGTATTTTTTGACTGGTTAGTATTTTCGGCTTCTTCTGTAATAGAAAATAATTAGGTAAGTAAATGCTTGCTATGCCAAAGAGATTTTAACAATTATATAGATAACAGGTGACTCGAGGTGATGGATCAAAGTTACTTTCTTGATTCCCGCTTTGTGACTCAGCTTCAGAGACGGCTTTATTTTCTTTTTCTTTTTGATCATATAGATGAACTTTTTCTGCGATAATCGTAGCACTTGGAAACACTCCATTCACTTTTTTTTCTTTTGCGGCTTGGACAATACGGTCGATCTTCTCACGGATCGTATTCGCTGCGATTTTCTGCTGCTCGTAAAAGAGATTTTTATTGTTTGATGAATCATCCTTGAAATTATTTCATTATATCCATTCACACTCTATTATATCGCTAAGCATACCTTTAAAAAGGTTTCAGGTCCCTTCCTGATCGAGTGAAGATATAAACAATCTTTATTCGTGCATGACTGACTTTTCAGGTAAACCGTGCAGTATCTAGCAGTCGAAATATGATAGCACACCACATCTATGAACAAGTTACTTGGTAGTTCCAAATGAAGCTCTCAGGATTCTGTCGTGGATATTGAATTGATCGATCGCCTGAAGAGCCACAAAGCTGCGTTAAAAAATAAAGGGAAAGTTAATCCGCTACCAATAGAGCTGTAGACGCTTCGTTTTCGTTTGAGAAAGTGACATAAGCGCTGTAGCACGGTCCATTTGTGCCAGCGGAGTTATAAATGTTGTGTTTGTTGATCATCACTTTTTCTACTTTTCCATATTGTCCAAAATACTCAGGTTTTGCTAGCATCTTTTCAACAAAAAACATGTTAACGCGTGTCACATTCGCTGTTTACTTTCTCATTTGCTAATTCAGGAGACAGACCGATCACGTAGACAAGATTCTTCTGAATGACCCTCAATTTCGTCAAATCACTTCCTTTATAAAGCTCGGTTAACAGCGTTTCATCTCCTTTTTTCTACAATTGATTAAGAACCTAGCATTTGACCTAAAGATTACTTTCCCAACCGTGTGGATAATTGTCGCGGGTTTAATGTCGCTCTTTTTAGCTTTGCTTTTATCATCGATTTTTGCGTTTCTGCAATCAAAAGAGTCATTTGAGTTTCCGACGCAAGAGCTTACTCTTCGCGCTTCCCATTAGCCGGAAAGAAGGTTTTATCTGCGCGATAGACCGTTTTGCAACCTGGGCAGACAGCTTTCTTTGCTTTTATGTCTTTAAAGCATTGCATACAGACCTAGTTCCGTAAGAGTTACCCCAGGGAATATGTGATTGCGCTACCTGGAAGTCACATGGACAAGGATAGAACTCTCGTTCAGCAGGATCGAGATCAGAGCAGCATAATTGGCATTCTAAGCGGATATTGTTTGGAAAAAATTGCAGTGGGATTACTTTTCCTTTGGGTTCTGCTGTTAGAGGCTTTGGATTTGGAAATGGACATCGTGGTCGTCTGGTTGTGATAGGATGAGGACGAGGAAGAAGAAGAAATTGATTACTCAAACGAAGTATCACAATTTAAATTGGTAAGGCTACTAAATAACCCCTTTAATTCAGATCTAAATTTGAGGCTGATTCCTTCTTTGATTTTGAATTTGATATTAATCACGAACGCAATTGGCTGAGACAGTAAAACCGTTTGATGTAACCTTCAAGAAATTCGATTAGTTAACGAACTCAATTGGTTCAATTTAAAAGAGAAATAACCGGCAAAGACCACCTCATGGACTCTTTTTCCGAGGTACATCATATTTAAGAAGATTTTAATTAGAATTTAAGTTGCGAACTTTTTTTATTATCTGCGAAACTCTTCGTTCCGCGAGCAATTCTTAAAATAAAATCTGTGAATTTCTAAGATGAGCCTCTAAACTCATAGAAAATAGCCCGAACACCTTAAAAGAGCCTCCATGAAGGCGAGTATAGCTTTCATTCACAATTTTGGACAGATAGTGCACTTAATATTGGAAGAATTTATCATATTATTCATAAGATGATCTTAAGACGAGGTTTTCGGACTGAAACAACCGAGGAACAAAGAATTTCTTTATTAAATGCTTAATTAGAGCCGAAAATATACACATAGCTCCTATTCTAAATTTAATAATAATCATATTAAAGCATATAATAATCACGTAGCCACGGTCACTAGCTTAGTGATATAAATGAGTACTATTCCAATCACTAACTTTCAATAGTCTGGTTCTTAGAAAATTTTCAAATTGCTCCGTTAGCAAACATGATAATGTCTTTTCTTGTTAAGCTAACTTTTTCAGATCATTAACAAAGGAGGTCTCAACTCCTTCCATCATAGAGTTATTCGCAGAGGCAGTGCTGCTTATGTTTACCAGTCTGTCATACGCTTCTGGAGAGTTCGCTCCTTTAGAAATTTCTGGTTTTTTCATCGGGGTGTATGCATCAGCCGATTGATCATTGAGCGGAGTTTCATCAAGAAACTCTTCCACCTTGAGATTTTTCTTTTTGGATTGCTTTGAGCGGATGTCTGCTCCAAGAATTTTTTCAATTTCTTCTAGTCTCTTTTGCTCCTCTCGCTTGTATCTTCCGAAGTCGTAATGCAATTCAAGCCATCGCATGTGGTCACCGAATTTGAGCATGTAATTATATTTCTTAACACCTCTTATCCTGTTGATTTCTTCCAATCGCTTAGCAATTCCTGCATTTTCAGCAGCGCCTTTGGCTCCAGTATATATCCAAGCACTGCCAATCAACAGAGTAGAGAAAATAAACACAGAAGCAACCACCTTTTTGCCGGTTTCGACGCTAGGAATTGAGGTTTCCTGACCACCGTAGGAGAGGACGAGTGTTACCAGCGTTACCAACATCACAACGATGGTAACAAAGAAGAAAACAAAGATTCTCCAACGTTTTCGTTCCTTTTCTTTCTTTCGATTCACAAGTTGAGTGAGTTCTGACAGGATTTTCATGAGTTTCTCTTTGGGAAGATTTTTTCCAAGGATTTCTTCAGGGTACTCTGTGAGCATATACTGTGCTTTAATGAAAGGGATAATCAGGCGTTCAACATTGGATTGGACGCGGAGGCCAGGGATTTTCCTGTGGATCACTTTTGATTGATCTATTTTAACGTCGAGGGACATTGCTGGTTGATTTGTTATAGTTGAGTATTTGCGACTGAGTTATATCCAAAGATTAAAAATTCATAATGTAGGCATGCAGGCTTTTTTCAAATTCATTTTCAAAACAAAAAAAAAAAGAGAAAAATTTGCTCTAAAGGAAACAGATCGCAACGTGAATTGAATGAAAGATCAGATGAGAATGAAAGACGATAATTAAATCATTGAAATATCAATTAGAAGGGCTGATTTATTGAATTAAACCGATACATTGAATATACAGAAAAATACAATTTTGGTTTAGAAAATAAACGACAATGTTGTTACAATGGATTGGGTTATTATCAGTGCTTATATATCTAACAAAGTGGTGTGGTATGTTCATATATAAAGCGAATAGTATTCTCCTCGCTCGTCCATTGTGGAAAAATATTCTTGATCAGGCCAATTTGACACATGAACACCGAGAAATTTTGATGTGGATATAGGAAAATTATCAGACTATCCAAGATTCGGGATTTATATACAACTTGAATTTGAACAAATCTAAATGGGATAATCGATATTTCTATGGCCAGTGCAATATTTTTTCAAAGACTGTTTTCCATATAACAAATAAGAAAGAGATAAATTTGACCGTTCGTTGATGAAAAATGAATCCGAATGTCTTCATTCGATGCTGTTGAATTAATAACATTATTTCTCTGTATCCCATCCTTTAATCAGAAGCTCGATGCAATTTGCAAATTGTGCTCTCCTAATGGCAAGAATGTTACAAAGAATCCACTACAGTCGGAAATCAGCACAGCCACTTCTCATACACCTGGTATGATATCTCATTGAATTTTATGACTTGAATTGCACGTTTTAGTTTTAATAATTTATTTCGAATCAGTATGCTATGACCGGACAAACTGATTTTGCAATAATCTTTTCGAATAAGATATATCAGTACCATGGGAGCCTGTGCAAGCAGAAATTTCAAGAAAAATGCAGCCAAAACGACTCAAAGCGATAACTCTCAATCAGCGAAGAACCCGAAACTCACCAGAATCCGCAGCAAAACCATTTTGAAAAAAGTCTTTCGCCAGCTAGAACACCAATCACTGCGCATAACTACGAAACTGCGTCTTAATTACTCCGGCATCCCAAATATCAACCACAAAGGAGGTAACGACGACCAAAATTCTGCGAGTTCAGCTACTACCGGACTCATCGGCTTTACAAACCAAGGAAATAACTGTTTTATGAATTCAGCGCTCCAATGCCTTTTTAATATTCCACCTCTAGCTGACTATTTTCTTAACGACCTCTACGTCGACGAAATCAATCTAGACAACCCTGGAAGCTCTAGAGGCGCAATAACTCTCTCATTTGCCCATCTTCTCAAGCAATATTGGACTCGCAGTGACCTTTCAGAAATAAACCCTAAAGAATTATCAGGTGTAATCTTGCGTTTCGGACCGCAGTTTAGTAAGGGCACACAGCAGGATTCCCACGAATTTCTCGTCTTTCTTTTGGATAAACTGCATGAAGATTTGAATCGCGTAAAGGAAAAACTCAAAATCGAAGAGAAAGATTATACAGGTGATCATTTCGAGGAATACGCGTCAGAATCGTGGAGAAACTATCTTTCCTTAAATAAATCCGTTATTGTCGATCTTTTCCAAGGACAGTCAAAGAGCACCTTGAAATGTATGGCCTGTGGCCATAAATCTCACAAATTCGAGCCTTTTATGTATTTAAGCCTGCCTATTCCAGGCGATGATGATGAGCAGCATCAGGTATCACTGATAGAGTGCATGAAAGAGTATAGCAAGGAAGAGAGGTTGAAATTTGGAGAAAGATGGTCATGCCCGCAATGCAGGAAATTAACTGAGGGCACCAAGAAGCTCGAGATATGGAAACTTCCAAACATACTTATTGTGCATCTAAAGCGTTTTCAATTTTGCAAACAATTTAATGGGAAAAAGATTTGTAGGCTTGTGGATTTTCCGATAGTTGATTTAGATTTATCTCCAATTGTTCAGGGATACCAGCGAGACAAGCCTATCTATGATTTGCTCGCTGTCTCGAACCATCAAGGAGAACTTTCAAGTGGGCATTGCTTTACTTTTGCAAAGAATAGAGAGGATCAGGCGTGGTACTCATTCAATGACAGTGAGGTGGTGAAATTGAAAAAGGAGAACATAGTCTCTTCGTCAGGATATGTGCTGTTTTTCTGCAAGACTTCGACGGATAAATTTAGAAGACAGTCCCTGACGATACCTGAAGCTTGGCCACATCCTGTGAGAGAGAGCCGCCTGAGTCTGATGAGGAGTAGCACTATGAGCAGTCTACTGGATCAGAAAAATGAGAGCAAGCCTGAGCAGAATTCAATTGCAGGGAGAAAGGAATATGTATATATTCCGAGTTATCCACCAAGGAGGGGCGCCATGCAGCAAGAATTTAGGGTAATGGAGGTACAAGTGAAACCTTCAACACAAAGCCAAGCGTCGAGGTCAACACAAAGTCAAACACCAAGATTGGTAACTCCAATGAAGAGTAGTTGTACCAATAAAGCGGTAGTACATGAGGTACATGAGTCTGGCTGCAAAACATCAAACTACAGAAATCGTGTTCTCGTAAAGAATTATTCATTGAAGATGCAGAAAAGACAACATATTGAAATAAGCAAACTTGCTTACAATACGCCGTATAACGACAAATTAGGACTATAATTCAGAAATAAATGAATAGAGGCTATGTGCAATTTTTTTTCGTCTTCTCAGCAGGTGTTTTGTATTCAGAAGTAGCTCCGAGCTTCTGATAATTCCATCAATCATTAACAGTGTAAGGTTTTTTTTTTTCTCGAAAAGGCATTGCATAATTCAGGAAGTTTGATTCGATATCATGTTGATTAATGATAAATACAGCTCGTTTGATCTATCAATCTTCTTTCAATATTAAATATTAATGTGATATACTTCAAGTCAGACTAGCTTTAATCTGTTCTGGAATGAAGTCGATATTCCTTTGAGACCTAGATGTTGCTCTGGTCAACAGATATTAAAACTGCTTAATAGCAACTCCATAAGTCTCTTCTCTTTCTTCTTTTTGATAAATCACTTTCGAACCAAAATCCTAACTTAATTCTTTCTGACTCAACGATCAATAAATTTAATTATCGCATAAAGTAAATCGAATAATATCATGGCACGAATTTCTCCAGAGCGAAATTTCAAAATCGTTTGTGAGGATGAAGAAGGAAATCCCTTGAATATGAAATTCATTGAAGGCGTTGAAACCGAAGAAGCTGAAGAAGCAATTCGCGAAGCGATCGAAAATTTAGCTTATAAATTTCAAAAAGAATATGATATCGTTGATGATATGATCAACTGCCGCTCAATAAGTCCCGCAAAAGGGTCTCTCCTCAAGAGCGGGTCAATCTACCTCGCTACAAAAGAAAATATTGAAAGTTCGGTGTCAAAATCAAGAATTTATGAAAGCCCTGAAAGACTGAAGTCTCAGCAAAAGGTCCATTCAAGACCGGAAGGTTCCATGCTAAAATTTACGAAAGGGGTATCAGAAGCGGCGCTTGAAAAGCTCGACAAATCTTTTATCACTGACCGAAGTGTGATAAAGCTCACTGATGAATCGATTGTTCGTACGCAAATTAACATGTTGACAGACGGGAGGAGTTCTCGCAACGTGATGTATGATAGACATAGGTTAGTGAGATCAAAACTCGAGCAAATTTATACAAATTCTGTGATTCATGCTCGAAATATCCGCCTAGAGAGCAACAAACCGAATAACATCAGTCTCGAATAAACCTTGTAGAGCTTTAGCTACACCCGCTAGAAAATCTAGCCTTGCTGCTGTTTTTATGTGTAATATTTTTGTTCTGAGCCAACACACTGTGATTATGGCAAAAGATTCCCAAGCATGCCTATCTATATCTATAAAGAATTAAGCTCGCTTCAATATTCATTTTTTCCCATCGATTCCGGTTCGTTTTGGAATTTTCTTCCAGTTGGTTTTTTTTCTTCAAAATACACCCAATGCTTCAACGGTTGCCTTTTCACGGAATAATCAATCTAATCTTACACTCGCCTCAAACAAAAATTAAATCGAATTTACTTTAAATTTACTACCTTGATGAAAGCTAAGGAGAGTCCCTCTGACGACTCAACTAGTCTCTGGAGCCCTCTAAATGAGAAAACCATCGCTCCGGTTGTCCTCCCTGAGAATCTAAAAAAGAAAACCTTAAAGGATCTTGCTGTAAAAACTGGAGGAACCTACACTGCCCGTGCGATGGCCCAACTCGATTCTCCGCTCGGCGAGTTCATTTCTCAAATTGAAACCGATGAGAGGCTTGGATTACGCAAAGGAGAGATCGAAGACAGGATGGCTGCGTTTGGACATAACCAGATTTGTGAGCCGAAACCTACGAATTTTTTGTATGAATGGTTTAAATGTTGCGGAGACCGCAAAAATGCAGAATATTCTGATATCGTCAGGGAATATCTACCCGCTGAATGCGAGGTGATTCGTGAAGGCGAACAGCTGAAACTAAGCTTAAAGGCTATAGTGAAAGGAGATTTGATAATCTTAAAAGCAGGGCAATACGCCCCTGCTGATATAAGACTTGTCGAGGCAAACGATTTAACAGTGGATAATTACCTCTTCACTGGAGTCCATGACGAGCTACCGCGATCCACAGAGAGCAACTACCCAAATTCGGTGCTAGATTATGGAAATTGCGTGTTGATGGGAGCGAAAATTATCAAAGGAAACGCGAGAGGGATAGTTTATGAAACAGGGTTCAAATCGGCTTTAGGAACCATGGTTAGAACGACTCCTTAATCAAACATTATCATTTTTTTTCAATCTCACTTCGATAAAAGAGTATTCATAACAATTTTTTTAATGGTAAACCAATCCAAGGAGTTCGCATATGTATTTATTTCTTCTTTCAAACGAATGTTTTGAGGAAATGGCTTAATATCGTATTTTGATTACTATACAAGGCCTGTAGAGAGGTTATTTGATCCATACGATTCCGGATGATTGATTAAAATCCTCCAGAAATAACGACATTGCATACGAAGGAAGTTGAGAACAATAAATAGTGTGACAGAAATGCCTAATAAAGAGAAAGAGTAATTTAAGGGCGTCTCGGTTTTAGAAATTTGAAAAATCGAAAAGTTTTTTGCAATTAATATATAATTAATTCATAACTGAATCGAAAATGGACAAAAGACCTATAGGCTACATCCCAGGCAAAGGAAACGTATGACTTATCACTTTCGCGCTTGTATTGACACGTATTTTTTTGAAGCCACTCGACAAGAAGCCTCCAAAGAACCCAAAGTTCTCTCATGTTCAAAAAACTTTGGACACAGGCATGACAGTTAACAATATTGAAGTCATAAGTAAAGCAGTTGACTCCTCACAGGCTTACTAATAAAATACAAGGTGATAAGACAATTGCAAAGCGAAGAGGAGAGATTTTCAGACGGATAAAAACGAAAACACTCGCGAATTTGCTTCGGGAAGAGAAAAATACTGAAAGTGTTTACAATATCAACGCTGGAGACGGCTACCCGGACAATATGCAAGATAACCAGTCCATTTACAGTCTTCAGAGCCACAAAACTCAGATTACGCAGGTTTCAGCCGTGACATACAATACTGAGCAGCTCGGAGTTACTGTAATTTTCAATAGCTTCGTGCAAAGCGCTTACTTTTGCATTTAGTCAGATGCAGACATCCTATTGCTTGATCTTAGAGAGCCTGAAGATTACGAAATGTTCCATATTAAAGAAGGTATCAATAATCGATATTAGCCTTGTGCTAACTTTCTGACCAGCGATAAACTTCCCGGCACCGAATATTCCCCGTGAGAAATGGCTTCCAGAATTCTACCGCTTTGTAAGCATTCTTCGTTTATGAGCCAATCAAGATTTACCCTCTTCTATCTTAGAAAAACAAAGAAGGAAAAATCATCGTCATTTACCATTTGGATGAGCGACTTTCCATTCCTTACGCCACAGTAATGAGCGAAAAAGGCTTTGAGAATGTCTACTTGCTATCAGGAGGTAATACTTCGCTCTGGAACTTAATTTATTGATGAATTTTCATCCTAGGTATTGAAGCTTTCCTCGAAGACTTTGCTTCACTGGTAGAAGGAAAGAAAGTGCCAACCATCGAAAAGAAATCAGGTAAATTTATGAGTTATTGATTGTGTGCTATATCATGCATGTAGAGGAGAAGAAGATTTCGAAGAGAAGTAATTACAAGGAAGTGAGAGAAACCGGAGACTTTAAGATTGACGAAAAATACTATCCTGATAACAGCGAGGCGCAATCAAATATGGATACGAGGTCCAATATAACTGCTAGGTCGCTGCGCGATAAAAAATCGACTATGGATGAGAAATCAGTGATGGGAAAGAGCAATAGCGTTATCACCTCGGCTTCGAAACCGAAAAGAAGCAACTCTCAATTGGGTAGTAGGATTAAAGAAAAGAGCGTGACCGGAGGGGCTAAATGGATGCCTTAAATGTATTTATTTCCGTCGTTCGCCCCTAAGCTCGGCCTTAGGGGATTGCACATGCCATTTAATTTTTAAACCCTTTTAGAACACGCTACATTGAAAATTATGTTGTTTACTTTTTTCTTCAAGTTCACTAGCCTTTTGACTAATAATGGGAATACCGTATATCTTATGAGGAAAGTAATACCATAGCAGTTTTGTAAGCAAATAGTTCAAAAATTCAAGGGATTTACCTTTGGATGCTCTTCATTGCAAATGAGGAGGCATGATAAATTCCTTTGTATGACTTAGTTAAGAATTCTTAATCCTTACCTGGCTGTTTCAAAAAATTTTCATGCTCAAGTTTAATAAGTCAAATAAAACTTACCCAGGCTCAACTTGCTAATGGAATCGCATTGGGATAGTAAAAAGCCTTTTTTCTTTGAATCACTGAGCAAATTTAGATTCGCCGAGCTTTAACAGAAGCGTGAACGGCTATCGCGATAGAGGAATCAGAGACTATTCCAGCGAGAGGATTCCTCAGGGGAACATTAAGCAATATCCACATGATCCAAACTACCAGTATGATAATAGAAGAGTGCAGAAAGAGGCGGAGAGAGAATATTATAATCAAAAGCAGAAGATCCTTGACCGAATCGGTCGTGGCGCAGTTCCAGATGTAAATTAATTGGTTCAATTTTCTGGTTTTAGCAAAAAATCCTTTTCAATTATCATCTTCATCGAGTCGCTAAACCTTCGCTTTATAGTTCCAGCATGAGGGTTCTCGTCCAGGGAGCAACCAAAGATATCCTCAAGCAGAGGATAGTATGTATACGTCTCGCAGAGGGCCGTTTACCGAGCAAAGATCACTGTCTCAACCGAGATTGCCGCCATTAAACAGAAGCGTAATTGGTCCTTTGAACCAGACAAATCATAATGAATCTTACGTGCTATACGATCCACTTTCTCAAAGCGTGACTTTTCCTGCGAAAGAGTTGTCAACTATCCTCAATGCAAATCGTATGAATAAGCTACAGCCACAACCGCAGCCAAAACCTAAACCCAAAGCGAGCGGTAAGGACTATGATTTGAGGCTGACGTTGGAAAGACAGAGAATGATGATGGAGACGATCATTGAGAAAATTGAGAAAGCGAAAACTGAGCAAGCCATGCCGGTAGTGGTAGCCCCGACACGCTCGGAAAAAAAGAGCGGCACAAGCCAGCCAGTGATCGTAGGACCTCATATATTACCGCAGCAACCGGTTCGAGAGTCAAAAGAGAAGGATTTTGAGCAAAAAGTGAGAGATCTAGAGAGGAAAATGGAAATGAAACAGTTAATCATGCGGCAGCAAGAGCAGATCGAAAGAATGAATATGATGCAAATGATGATGATGGGTGGCTATCCACCGATGGATCCGGAGTATGGGTATTATGGGTCTCCTCAGAAGATGAGAATGCCTCCACAACGCCGCAAGCCGAGGAAGAAAATTAAATATTACGACCCTGAAGAATATTTTGATGATGATGAAGAAGAGGAGGAAGATGAAGAGGAAGACGAAGAGGAGGAAGAGGAAATAAGACCTAGAAGGAGAAAGCCTGCAAAGAAAGGAAAGAAGAAAAAGAAGAAAAGGGCACCAGTTGATGATGAAGAAGAGGAAGAAGATGAAGAGGAAGACGAAGAGGAAGAAGAGGAGGTTGTACCAAAAAAGAAAACATCAAAGAAGAGTAACAAGAAAAGCACGAAGAAAGGGACGAAGAAGGGAACAAAGGGAAAGGGAAAAGCAGAAAATGAAGAACCAGAAGATGGGGAAGAACCTGAAGACGAAGAGAAAGAACCCGATGATGATGAGAAAAAACCAAAGGGTGAGGTAACTCCTGGAGATGAGAAAAAACTAGAAGGTGAGAACAAACCAGAGGGTGAAAACAAGCCAGAGAGTGAAAATAAGCCAGAAGACGACCCTGCAGTTCAGAATCCTGGGGAGCAACCCCAGCAGCAGGACCCTGAAGGTGCCAAACCCGATGAAACTAAGCCAGAAGATCAACCCAAAGAAGAGGTGCCACCTGAAAAGATTCATCAAATTCAAAAAATGTAAATTCATAGTTATTTCCTCAGCTCAGTTTACGAACCCCATTAGCGAAAAAAAGGCGAGGCTAAGATTGATCTTGTGGGCGATGGCTTTTCCTGCGATTTGTGAAGAGTATTCGGTCAGTGTTATCAGAAAATTACTGGAAGAAATCACCCTGGGAATATATAATACAATGCCCGAGGCTCACAAAGTAAGTCTGCTTTGTTGATGCAATTAACTCGAATTCATATATATCTAGCAAATCCGCGAGAAACTGAAGGTCGTCCTGCGCCCCATATTAACTGAGGTACCTTATACATTTGGTCATTACGGAATATAGCTAACAAATTTTTGCAGTTTAATACGGATAAGGATATTCTCTATGCAGTCACCAAGACGAAAAAGGCTACAAAGAAGCAAACTGATGATTTATTAGCCTTGATTGCAGTAATCGATTTACAAATTTATTGAATACCTATTCAATTTATCAAAGAAACGAACAACGGGAATATTGCAAAAGGTAGCTGGAATATCAAATATGGATTGGCTCGGAGAACTGCCGGTGATGTATCTCGGTAAACATGAACCCTCAATTCGATTTTAGTTCTGACCATTCACGCACTAGCTAACATTTCTATGGATAAGGCTGTGCTCCCTAACGGTGTTGTTTCCAATTTTGAGTTAAGGAGACTTCGGTTCAGTCCGAAATTCTGGAAATTATTGTAAAATTTTCTTCAATATTGCATGCTAATTCTTTAATTTTCTTAGGATGTATGGAAACACTGGAAAAGTTCAGTCGCAGATGATCATTGGAATGACCATATTTGTCAGGATAGTCATTTTCGAGATAATCTTGGCCGCAAGACAAATCTACGCTGACGTGTATGGAAAAGTCAACACGGTTCGTGCGACGATAATAGATGAGTAATCGACTTTTTCTCAGTGGAAATCGGACTAATGTGTGTTAGAAATTTGAAACTCATTGCTTCTGTGCTATACAACTGCTGTCTACACTATTTCCCCTATGCCTTGGCTCTCGCCGCTGAAGCTGACCAGAATCAAACACTGTACGAGCCAGCAAAAAATAACTTCATGGGTAATTCAGTCTTCATTCAAGGATGCGTGATAATAATTTTTCCTTTGACTTGAAGATATTAAGATGGACACTGTATTCGATGCGAATGATTTGATACAAGGACTTTATACTCTTCCAGATCTAAAGGAGCGATTGAATGCAGATTTTGAGTGAGTGATATCCTTACGCCTTAATTAATAATCATGACTTTGCTAGCTACTTGCCACTTTTTAAGGAGTTTGATCAATGGATCCAAACAATTTATTTCGTCGTTTCTAACCTGTGGAAACAGAGGCTGCAATATGTTCGCAGCATAAAAGAGCCCACTAAGGTCGAGGAGTTTACTAAAATAAAAGAAGATCCTCTTCATAAAAATATTGCAACCAGAGCCATGGATCGGCCGCTTATACTTTAAACTAAATTTTAAAGTCAGCTTTATTAAACAAAATCAGCCATTTGTTTTTTCAAGCTCAACGATTTTGTACTAATCTATTCATTTTCTCTTGCTAGCGACTGCTAAGTAAAATAAGTTTATCTCCTTCTTTTTCTGGGAGGCATGTAAAACAATTCATTATTATACTCATTCATTTTGCTTCGGCCTTATATTTTGAAAAAAGTTGCAAATCGAATGTAACTGAGGAAATTTGGGGTTGATATAGATAAGAAAAAACATTTATGGTTACTTTGAAATTATTACTACACACAAAATGTCAATAAGCTAGTATTACAGGTACATTGATGTAGAAACTAATTACAATTCAAAAGCTGTTGCTTAGAAATAAGAACAAAAATAAAGACATCATATACTCAATTACTCATCTACTCGATTATACATAAAAACGAAGAGTGATGAATAGTCGTCAAGGAATAGAAATTCCACATTAAGTACCCTTCTTTTTAAAATAACTACAGCCAAATGCCTGATCTACATCATATCTGTCTGATTCATGATACGCCAAGCATCGCGTTATAAACTCTTTGGCTTCTTTCGAGATAGCAGGCTTTTCGGGAAACACAACTCGAAAAGAATTCAATAGGATGACCTGCTCTTTCAATATCTTTTCTTGACTCATATTGTGTCCAAAAGGCTTTTGTCCATATAGCATCTCGAAGAAAATTACTCCAATTGCCCAAACATCAACCTTAGAGCTTATGCTTGGAGCTTGCTCGCTTATAATAAAAGTTTCCGGAGGCAAGTACCAATAAGTGCCCACCCCTTGAGAAGTTAGTTCACAGCGCGTTTCGTTATTTTCGAGGAGTTTGCACAAGCCAAAATCAGAAATTTTGATTTCGCCGTGATGGAAAATAATATTCTGAGGTTTCAAATCATAGTGGATGACTCTGGGCTTGAAGTCATTTAGATATTTGAGACCCACCAGAGTTTGGTAAATAATAGTTTTAGCCTCCTTCTCAGGGATGAGCTTGTGTTTTTTAAGATATTGTGAAAGGTCAGGCCCTTCACAGTACTCAAGCACAGTGCAAAAAGAGTTCTGGTCTATTTCCACAGTGTCATAAAGCTTGACGATATTTGGATGGTTAAGCTGTTGCTGAATTTTGCTTTCTCTCAAAGCATGCTTAATGTACAGCGATTTTGCGGATTCACTCCAGTTAGGATTTATCTGATGGACTTTGAAGGCAACTTCTCGCATTTCTTCGAGATCAAAACCCTGATCGGTGGAGATAAGCGATCTTTGTGAAATTAATTTGATTTCTTACTTTATAGACTTCGCTGAAACCTCCTTTTCCAATCAAGGAGAGGAACTGATATCTCCCTGCTAAAATCGGCCATGGGTTCAGTCTTAGGTCTCTGTTTTCCCTTCCAAATGTACAGCTAAATCAGAAAATTGATAAATTAATTCAGATGGAGTTTTTTGTTTTAGCAATTACTGATCT
>ENA-UOTX01000801-UOTX01000801.1-compost-metagenome-genome-assembly--contig:-NODE-801-length-29603-cov-67.694879_pt1 | contig 29603 bp, 21 predicted proteins | sample MGYA00238143_ERZ746982 | MGnify/ENA primary metagenome ERZ746982 (study PRJEB28758, sample SAMN06268862) | compost metagenome | isolation source: single cell | place: USA: California, Emeryville, Joint... | reverse complement strand
CCTGTTGACAAAATGGCAAGATAGCCAGGAGCAACAGCTGTTTTGTAATCAGAAGCTGGGGTATTAAATGTGATTTCATGAGTGTGTCGAACGTAGGCCATCGTGGAGTCATTGCCCCAAGCAATAATGGTAGCGTTCAAAATTCTTCTGTAGATTTTCTCAAGTTTGTCGCCGACAACAGTATAACCATAGACATAAGCAGTGTCATTAGTGGTGCCAGGACCAAAGACAACATTTTCAAAAGGAACACCAGTGGGAGAGCCAGGGACAGTTGTAAGAGCATTTTGGTTAAAAATTTCAGCATCCGTTTGATTTGCTGCGTCATATACTTTTGCTGGTGTGCTATTCAACAATGAATTTGATATGGCGTTGGACTGATCCACTAAGATTGGCGTGTCACCATAGCAGACAATGGTGCAAAGACCTAAGATGACTATTAAAGCTACAACTTTCATTTTTTAAGTTTTTATTTAATTATCCTCTTAAATTATTCGGTCACTCTTGAACGCATCCAAGAGAAATAAGCTCTGATCGACTCATTCTAGGCTAGAATCCTGCAAATCTAAACTGTTACATTTCCATTTGTTCATCGGCACTTTGCATTAGCTTCCGTGACTTGCAAACCAAATATTTTGTGTTGTTAGTCATAATTAACGAAGGATTAAACTATTATGCAAACATTTTCTCTTAAATTACAGAGTTAAAATCCTACTCCTTGAGATCTTATAATCGAAGTAACTACAAGTTGAAAATCTGAAAAAACTCTCTTTTTAGGGCCTCTTCGGCCTTTCTCAGTTAAGTTCTTACGATATTCAACTTTAAATTTTTGACGAGCTAATTTTGAAGGCTATTTTTATCACCGACAATTCAATTTCTCAGCTCGAGATGTTCGTTTTTAGGAAATAAATTATATCATAATGCCGGGGAAATAATAGTCCCTTCGAGCATTATGATCTCAGGAATCGTTCTTCCTCGATTCAAAATTTCATTCATCTTCCTCCTTGTTGCGACGAGATATGAGTGAGTCTGCTATTGACATAGTATTTCCATGATCGGATTGACTCATTAATAAAGAAAGGCTATCATTTTCATAGAGGTGCTCGATGTTATCAAACTATTCTACTAGGTAGATGCGCATCGTTATTTGTACACGTTCACTTTTAATAAATTGATAATTCAAGAAAAAATTAATTGACGTCGTCAAGATTAACTTTTTCATGCACTCATTTTCATCTGTTGCTCCTCCTGAGTGTAAATGGCTGCATAGTCAGTATTCTAATTGGCAAACGCTGTAATACAAGCCCGCTTTCCATTACTGGCACAATTCTTAACTGTTTTCTGAGTTGCATTTTGCCAAGTTGGGTTATTTGATTAAGCTTTGGATCTCTTTTGCCTCTCTTAGGGTGAATTTCGTCGGGTGAGCATATATCTTGCCACCCCGCATAGATTGAGCAATAGCGTCCCACCAATAGCAGTAATTGTCGGTCCTATGAATGACAACCTGGCATTGATGTCTACTCCATTGATCCTGGTGTCAATGGGATGGGCAGTGAAGAGTTGCAAGGCTTTGATCGGAAGCATGTAAAAATATAAAAAAGGTTTAAGAAGATATCTCGAACACATGAAAATAATTGAAATTTAAGCATGTATTTCTAAAAACGCATCTCTTATTTAACGCCGTTGTATGTCAGAGGTAATGGGTGTTATTTTAGTTAATCATTTGGTAAAGAGGACGAGATTCCTATGTCTTTGTGTGATTTTCTGGAAAAGAATATAAACTAAATCTAATTTTTCCAACCAATCTACCTTCAGATCTTGGGTAGGGACAAGATAACAAAGCGACTTGACTATTTTCAGATCTTTCATAAGGTCTTTTCTAAACAACATTGATTGCTTGACAATTCTGAGTTCCTAAGGAACAATTAATTTGAGGATTTTACTTGAAAAGAAAAATTCTGTACTGAGTTCCACAATATTACCGAATCAGCTCTATAAACTCAGATAATTGTGTGTGCAAGAAATGAATTTCGTGCTGTTAAAGATTGTTGGGTTGTTTCGTAGTGAAACTTAATAACCTTCAGAAATGCTTCCCAAACACAACGAACAAAAAACCAAATCTTTTTTATTTTTCGTACCATCTATCTAGACACAGTTTGAAACTTGATGAAATTTCACCAAGAGCCAGCTACTGTCTTCGATGAGTGAAGTATAATTATCAGAACTTATCTACATTCAGCAAGCCTCTTCAAAAAGTTTTTCTTAAAATAATACCATATTCAGTATAGAAATATTCTTAAGAAGCCATCTGACTATTATGTTAGGCTTGACATAACTTACTTTCACAGCGATAATTAACATAAATCATATATCAGAAAAAAAAATCGAAGATGAATGACGAGGGATTCGATTTTGATGATTTTGATGTTTTTTGTTGCTCGGTTCAAAACACAGTGCGACCAATCCAGCAGTAAGATTTGTGCTGAATGCTCTTGTTGAAAGATTTCACTAGTCAATATCCACCTCTTGAGTTAGGTATCCAAGAAGATGATTACTCAAAATCTGGAAAAGTCCATAAAATCAGATCAAAACGGATCGACAAAGTTGTGAAAAGGTCAAATTTTGATATTTATTAGCTTATTGTGGTCATTAGGATTTTGCCCATCCTCGTAGGTGATTGTAATACGATAAAAATTGATTTGGCTGAGAAACATGCATATATTATTCAGGTAAGCGATAATGGGAATGCCTCACTTCAGGATTTCAAATTCAATCCTCAAACTCACCTTCATAAGTTTGTGGGCATATTAAAGTCGAAGCAATCCCTTGCTGACATTGCATTCGATATAAATGAGACCAGTACCACCACCACTAGTCTTTTCATCATTCTTATGAAAAATCTAAACCGGCTTGTAACTTCCACCTCGCAACTCTTTCAAAATTTCGCTCTAAAAGTTGAATTCCTCGACAATACTCCTTCCATAGCTCATCCAACGAGTGACAGCTTGATGGAGTTGTTGCCAAGTTCTATAAATCAAATCGGAAGACAGCAACAAATCTATAGAAAAGAATGTCCCAATAAAAGTCCGACAGAAAAGAATAGTTTCTCTGAAGAAAAAACCATTGAGATAGACTCACAGCCAGAATCGCATCAAGTCGGTGAGATAGACCAACCCTCCAGAACGTTTGAAGCCATAGGCCAACAACTACTTTACGGAGATTACCAACATGATGGCGAAGAGGCTTTGACATTCAAGTCACCGGCTCATCAGAAGTGTAACAACAATGCTGATAAGAATATCGGACAAAAGTGTCAATTAAGTGATAAAACTGAAGACAGAATTCCTCTTTTAATTCAAAATCTGGATGTCGTCACTATTAAACCAAATTTCAAGTTATTTTCAGTTCCAACATGGTCAGCATTTTTAGAGAAGAAGTGGAATTATGATCCAATAACATTAATTCACGAATATTGTGGGCCTGATCCAATCGAAATTGTTAGTACTTTACCTATACGATTACCAATCCCTCAGAATACAAGGATAGTGTTAGAGGAAGGAGACGAAATATGTTCGCATTACAGTCACAAAATTGAGATGCACAAAATGGTAGTCCAAGGAAATTTCAATGAACCTCTCTCCAAAAAGCTATACCCTGTACAATGCAGTGAGTCCAATCTCTCATTGAGACCGAATCGTCCATATCTTATCTGCCGTGTTACCTTGGGACAAGGAAGGAAGGAGCAATTTTATTTGCTGATCCCGAGTTCAGAGAAAGATACTTTCTCTATTGGAGACAGTCCATGCGATATTAGTGTTACAGGCAAGAGAAAAACCTCTCGTTATTTTGGTTATTTGAAATTTGAAATACTTACAATGCACTGGTTTTACATCGAAGGCACCCCAGTAACGTCCGATCACCCAGAATTGCATCAAGTGAAAAGAGGGTCATTTCTCGGAAATTTGAAAGCAAAAGCACTGTTAGTCAGTAATTTTCCTCAGCTTGTAAATATTGGAAGCAAATTCTACGAAATTCGAGAAATTAAGAATAAGTAGTAGAACGTCCGAGGCTTTTCTTTGAAGGGCTATTTATAATTTATTTGCCTGTGATACGAAAGTTCATATAGGTTGATTGTTGGTTTACTTGTGATTATCATTCTATCGCTTGCATTAAGTTTGATTGGAGAATTTGTGAAGTGCAGATTTTTGGGAGATTTTTATTTTAATTGGATCAAGTAAGGTTTTACTCCAACATTCAAAGGTTTTTAGATGAACTGAGGTGACGCTACGCTCTTATTTAACTCTATTGAATTAGTTGTACTAAAACAAATTCAAACTTTTTTGCAAGAATTGTTTAAAATCTTCTAACCTGGAAATTTATGCATTTAGGCTTGAAGCTTCTTGGATCTCTTCTTCCCCTTGAAGATGAACATGTAGACCGTCTGAACGAGATATTTGAAGTATGTGATGACGCTCAGAAGGATAACCAGCTTCATAAACACAATCATCGATTTATTTCCCATACTCACCACAGCGACCGACAACAACTTCTTTTTGTCCCTTGGAAACTCCTTCAGTTTAAGCGTTCCACGCTTTTTCAATGCAATCTCTTTGATATTGTCCGTAGCAGCACCTACCGCTTGTCTTAAAGGCAGAACTGACTTGTCTTCGTTTGCCATTGTCAAGCATCCGTCTCCTGCCGCAACAATATGTGGAACCGGCGCCGCATAGCTCTGGTCGCAAATTTGCATATATTGGTTCACTCTCACTCTCCCCAAGTCATCTCTGCACTCTCTGAAATGCTTATTGAGAATATTATCCTCAATTGGAAAAGTATTCCCTGTGCAGTCGTACACAAGATCGAACTCAGAGTTCTTTTCCATCTCAGCTGCTTTCGAAGCGTTTACAATAGTGACTCCAATCCGCTGGAGGTGGGCTTTAGCTGTGTTTTGAGCTTTTCGCGAAAGTCTCTTTAGGATTTCGCCATCTCGGGATGATAAGACGACTTTCTTCCCTCGCACTGCTAGTTCTCCAGCAAATTCAACGCCGGCAATGCCAGCGCCTTTCACTAAGACAGACTTTGCACGAGCTATTTGCTCTCGTACTTGCTTAACTTGCTCGCGGCGTTGGGCGAGAGTGGTAAGTTCGAAAGAGGGTTTTGTAGGAGAGGGGTATTTAGAACCAGTGGTAATTAAACAGAAGTCGAATTCGAGAGTGAGTGTCTCTGTGGGTGTTTTGATGATAGCTGAATTGGTTTGGAGTTCCACAACCTTGCCGAAGATAAAGCGGCCAGTTCTGATGATAGAATCTTCGTATTTGAGGCAGAGGCGGTCATGTGAGCGGTTTGAGACCAGGGAGAAATGGATGCCTGGTGTGTATTCAAAGAAATCTTTCGAGTCGACGACATATACGTCGAATTGCTTAGCTAAGTTCATGTAGGCATGGAATCCTCCGAAGCTTGCTCCGATGATCAATACCTTTTTCTTTTTATCAGATGTATGCGAGTTACCCATTACAGTCGGGAGTTGGGATGGGAAAATTCCTAATTGACGAATCTAAAATTAAATTTAATTGAAGTTCGTCCTAATCTTGATAATTATTTCGATTTTGGTATTTTTCGTCATAGTTATGCAAATTTCAATGAATTAATAGTTGCTACTCTACCTCTTTCAATTCTTCTCTGAAAAAGTTGAGAAGATTTTTTCTACGGCTTTTTTATTTGATGGGAGAAATCATCTCTCTCTCAATCAGAAATCGAAGGAAAGAACTCAATCTCATCGAACTGGTTGCGAATTGATGGATAGAAATTAACAATGTGTAAGCTTTTTTGGTTTTAAAGACCAAGAGCAATGTGCTGGCTGAATAACACTTTGTGGAGAGCCATTTTGTTAATTTTATCGAGATGTTGAAACCTTGGTACAAGGAATTTTTATATTATGATCGAAAAACATTCATCGAATAGTAAATAGTTATTGCCTTGATCTTAGAATTCGTACAAGCGATTGTAGCGAAAAACAGGTCTGCTAAATGTTGATTGCTTACATAAAGGATTTGAGATGTGAATAAATGGATTGAATTTTTCTTATTTTGACTCTAATGAAAAGATATTTTTTCCACTGAACCATTTATCTCACTTCTCTAATCTGAATTCACAAATAAAAGAGATGTAAACAATTTCTCAACTCAATTACACGAACAGATCCTTCGCAGAAATGTGATTAATAAGTTTGTTCTGATACGACCTAACTGACCAATTAACCAAATAAAATTATATTACATGACTAATTATTCTGTTTGTAAATAATGATGCATTACCAAATCCTCCAGCAAGTCCCTGCCCTCTTACTCAATTACCGGCAAGCCACCAGTCTTAATGCTCCTTTTCTAGGCGATTATGATCTTTATCAACACAAATTCAACGAGACCTTCATCATTAGAAAAGTAGTCAACACATCCGAATACACACCTGAAGAGCTTGGCGTTTTAGACAAGCTCTTGGTGCTCCCACACCCTAATCTACTGAAGGTCTTAGGCTACGAAAAGCTGGATGATAATGATAGCTTCCAGATCTTTTTCGAAGGGATCGAAGGATCATTGCAAGATGATATTTCTTCTCGGAGTAAACTATCAAAGAACTATACTGACCGCGAGCTACTTGAGATGCTGAAGAAACTCACCGAAGTCCTAGTTTATCTTGAAAAGTTCCAAATCCCTCATAAGCAAATTACTTTGGACTCGATCTTCATTACCTCGAAAGGAGAACCTAAACTTGTCCATCCGCTTATGGTTGGTTCTCGGGTCCCAACTTATCATAAATTATTACAAAAAATGCAAGATGCAGATATGAAATACCTTCCTTCTGAAGCAGTGAGCTGTTTGATGGAGCGGAAGATATTCCCGGATACGGATCCATACAAGGAGGATATATACAGTTTAGGAATGTGTTTTTTGGAAGCGGCTCGAGTGAATGCGAAAGTAGAGCAAAGCTCGTTATCAAAGAGCGCCAAGCTCGATGATACTAAAGGAGTGAAGATAATGCCAATTATTGCTAAGATGCTGGATGAAAATCCTCAGCGAAGGGTAGACGCGAGTCTTTTGACTCAAATGTTGAGTGTGAGTCAAGATATGAATGATTATTCTCCAAGCAAGCTAACAAGATATGATGAAAATGATTGTGCATCTCCTGTAACTTTTCTGCATTATTTAGATTGAGATTGATATGTAATTTTAAAGAGGTTATCAACGGGGACGTCGATTAATGAAATAAGAAGACAATCGCCGTCATTTCAGAGAAGCCAAGAAACTTTTGAGCAAAGATTTTCTGGAGAGAAAGGTGAGGAAAGTGATGACCTTCAAATGGCTTTGGATATGAGGAAAGTTCGAGAGCTCGCCGAAATTGTTATGAAAAGTGATCTCGAGGTATGAGCGCTGTTTCGGAGTTGTTTTTATTTGTGATATAGACCGTAAGAGAGCTTCTTGAGAGGAACAGAGAGAGATATCTCAAAGGAGATTGTTAGATAATGGAAGGCTATAAAATTCCGTAAAGGAGGGATTCTCATACCAACAAAATGAAGAACCTCAAGAGAAATGAGAGCTTGTGAAATACCGAACAGAACTTTTTGAGGTGTTGTGAAAGCGAAAAATAATTTTTCCATACTAAGTGAAATGATTGCGTGTTCGATTTCAAATACGTTGATGAAAATTGAATTAAGTTTATATCGAACTGTTAACTATCTCATAACTACTGAGGACCTAAGAGATTTTGACCTAATAGTTAGACCATTAGGGTGCCAACGGAATATTCAAAATTGTATCTACTGATTTGAATTGAGAGAATGCCTTTGCATCTTAGCAACGATACCATGTGAATATATAAACAGTGAGTAACGAAGTGTATAGTTGGCATTTTAAGTAAGAAACCACACAGAAAAAATGCTACAAGCAACCTTTCACACATCAAATCTATTTCAAAAATAAGGAGAGAAGCTAAGGGATTGGACAGTCAATTATTCTGTCCTCCATTTGAGAATTTGAAATTGCGGCTCGAAAATTTTCTTATAATCCTCTCCCTTTCATCATCATATCCATGGCCATCGACCAAGCCTTCAGAGCTTAAATAATTTTTTATCGCGAAGTTGGATCGAACTCGTGTAATAGAAATTCCAGTCGCTTGTTCGCAAAAATACCTCTCAGCCTCAAACAACTTAAATCGTGTTCGCTAGCCTGAATAGAAGGAGTTCTGCTGCCGATATTCCTATCAAGCTGACGAATATCAATCCTCTTGAGCCACAGAAATTTTTATAAAATTCTACACATCGGTTAGATTTGGATTAGCTCGTATTTTTGATTTGAGCGTATAATCTGGCAATCTTGAGCTCACTATAATTTAAACTGCATCGTTTTGTAAAGAAGTCTTATTACTTGCATAATTAAAAATAATCCAAGTTAAAACAACCATCCTCTATCATAACATGGAAAGAGTAGAAGACAGCGGCCTGACACTTGATTTTCACAAGACTCTGAAACAAGATTATATCCGCGATCAAATACTGAATGCTGGCTATAATCATGTGGAATTTAACGCGCATCTTGACACATTAAAACCTGATGGTACTCATAATATTTTAGTATTCTCGTTAATAGTTCTCAACTACTCAAAAGGTGGCGCTAATCTTGATAATTGGACCATGGATGAACTCGTTGCGGTAACAAACCAACCTGCCTCGTCTCTCATTATCTAATTAATAATGAAGGTTGTTCAAAATTACAGGGAAGAAAAGCGAAAACAACACAATCCATTCAATCGAATCAACTATCCTCAATTTGCAGTTCAAGGACACGTTCTCGAAGATATTACACCAGTTGGCAAAGAAAATCCTAAAGATATACCCAAAGAGAAACCTAAAGAGATTCGCAAAGAACAGCCAAAGGAAATTTCCAGAGTTAAAAGAGAAGAATCCAAAGACTACTCGAAGAATCCTTTTAATGGTTATGAAAAGCCAGCTATAAAGAAGCAACAGTCAGTCACTGGTTTCTACAAAGAAGTTCCTTGTAAAGGTCTTGTTTCAACAGAGCTCAGCAAAGCGAAGAGCAAACGCATCCATATATCTGAGTATATTATTTCGCGTTGGTTTTACAATTATTAACCTCAGCTAATATTAGGGCGTTTTTAGTGAAAGGAAAAATGTTTTCTTCATCCTATTATGCCTACCTCATCGTTACGAAGCCCATTAAATGGGAAGTGTTAAGAAGATACTCTGACATGGAGTGGCTTCGATCCTATCTTGTGAAAACCTATCCGAATTTCTTGGTATTGATGCGTTTGTTTCGTGTGCTAAATGATAATAGATCCCACCGATTCCTGAAAAAGGAGATTTCAATGATGGAGGAGGTGAGAAGTACCAAGTGGAGCAAAGAAAGATATTTTTCGAGGTAATGCCATTATTTTCTGAGGAGAAAACTCATTCGCATTCAAGAAATTTTTCAATTGTCTCTTGCTTAATCCTGACATTACGAGGAATCCTGTGTTTGAGGGTTTCCTCAGGTGTCAAGATGAAAAGGAGTGGGCTGCTATAAAGAAAGAGGCCGATAGGGCTGAGGCTCCGAAAAATATTGACCAGCAGCTGCGGGCTACATCAACAGTAACTTTCTTCATTGAAAATCAGGGGATTAAACCATTTAGGTTCTTTTGGATCTCTCTAACGAAACTAGCGCTATGATGAGCTCCTTCAACACCTTCTACGACGATCTGGGCTCTATTTACGAAGAACTTGAAAGTCTTACTAAGCAATATGAATCGGACGCGAAAAGAATGGCAAAGACGCTTTTCTCCATTGGAGATTTATACAAAAAGCTTGCTGAAAGGGCAACGCTGCTTAATAAAGTTTCTCCCACTGAGAATGTATATACAAAAGCAATTATTTACCTTTATTAAGTTTACCTTTTAAAGGGCGTGAACTTGGAGAATATTTTCTTGATGGGCAATAACCTCTTTACATCTTGGGGTAACTTTACCGGAAGGAAAAAATATAAACTTAAAGCTAATTAGGAGGAGATACTCTCACTAGCGCAAGTTCTGTCAAGGATAAACTGGTTAATCTCTACCGCTATCTTGAATACCAATACGAGCCTATCAAGCAGGTAATTCTACTACAGTAGAAGGGAAAAATTCAACCCTTTAACAGAGCCTCAAGGTTTCGAACAAAGCTATAAAAGAATACAACTCCACCAAAGCCTCTCTTGACGCCAAAAAGCAGAAAAAATTCGACGAAGGTAGTTATCTGCCTTAAGGATGTTTACAATTTTCATCTAGGGAAACCTGAATGGGGAATATCTGAGGAGAAATTAGCAGCTATTTCTAAAGAGAAAGCAGATACGTATAAGCAAGAGGTGTTTAAGCTGATGTTCCCTGATGTAATTGGATTTTCTTATAAAAATCAACTCATGTCTATATACTTGCCATTACAGAAAACTGCACAAGAGGAAGATCTTCGAGATAAATGTGCTTATTTACAAGGAACACTGCATCAACAGCTTCAAATTATCCTGGAGCATACAGTCGATGTATTTACCTCTGATTTCACGGCTCTTGCTGATGGCGCGCAAAAGGATTTGCATGAAGTAAAATTTTAAAAGAAAAAGCTTTTGATTATAATGAATTAAATAAGTTTTCGGAGTTTTGGACAAAATTCAAGTTGACATTGGCAAATAGGTGCGGAAAGGAAGCTGGATATACTCTGATAGATAGAACTGCTTATACTTCCTAGCAAATTTATTCATGATATATCAACCTGTTCAAACCTAACTTCATTGTAAAATTCATCAGATAATCTCATTTGATAGTGAGGATCTGAATGATCCGAGTGGTTTATATTTAAAGAAGCCCAAGGAATTTACTAGTTATCAATGAACAAAAACATCCTTTCTACTTAAAATCTGTTCAATAACAATCTTGCTACAATTGACAATCAAAATTCGTAACTTCAGTTAGCAGCTTTCATTTCTTTAGAATTACTTCAAATTTTGTTTTCATCATCTCAGCAATCACATCCAAAAAAAGATTCTACATTACTAAAAGCTAAAATTAATTTCTCCTTCATACCGATTCAATATGAAGGACGTGTTCAAGCTTAATCTGGCTTTAACCAGAAGATCTGATTTGTTTTTTCAGGAATAGAAATATTAGACTTAATGAGCTTGGATTTTTGTTCAATGGAATATTGTATTGTCATCAGAATTTTAATCGCCTCTATCGCACAAAATATTATATTCTAATGTATAAGATATTTTGTTCCAAACTCTAGCATCGACCTTGAATCGCGAACCTATTAATTAAAGCATGAGCTTGTTCTCTGGGGAAGTAGTGGTCTCAAAAGCGGAGAAATGGGACATAACAATGCATCATTTTCATAGTTCAAGAAAACGAATGATTGCTTGGAGCGTAGACCATCAGATACAATTATACGCGCTACCGACGTTTAAATTGTGCAAATCTTTCAGTTACAACTCATCAATAACCGCTGTCGCTGTCTCTGCCATTCAATCAGTGCTTATTCTAGGTCTCATGTGTGGGACCTTACATTTTATTGATCTAAGAGCCCTCAATCTTCTGAAAACATATAAAAGCATCCACAAAGGTAATCAAACGAAATATCCCTGTGCTCATCCATCGTTATTTAGCGGCCAGTGTTATAGCCATAGCAATCTCACCGAACGGTCGGTTAGCTGCTACAGGATCAATAGATGGATCATGTGCTATCATCGATCTTCATGATTTCAAGGTTCTCAACCACATAAAAGGGATTTTTAATGGTATATTTATTGAAGGCTTGCTCGTAGCATAATGAATACAAAATCTTAGGACCTTTATCGACATTGCTTTCTTTTACCAAGAATAAGACACTCATTGTTGGATCATCCGTGGTTTCAATGATTAAAGAAGTATGTATAGTTACTGGTGGCGTGATTCGTACCCTCGAAAACCCTGATTCAAGTAAGCAATGCAACTTGCCAACTCCTAACTATGTAAATTTTGTTTTAGAACGTTTAGATATCTGCGACAGCAGCCCGCTTTCAGGATTTCTAGTTCTTGGTTCTAATGACTCTCGCATGAGGATTTTTGATGCTTTTCGAAAGCAAGTTCAAAATATCAGGTTATCGCCGGGAAAGAGTAACCTCATTAACAGAAGTGTAGATTCAATCATTGTTAGACAATAAAACAGCAATAAAGTATATCCCTTGGGAAAAAGAAACGATCCTTTGGGCTTCAGTTGAATCTGTTGGGTTATATAACCTGAGAACGGGAAAGATCACTTGGAGGTTTCATTTTCAGAGGACGTCCAGAGAGCATGTAAAGCGTTAACTCCTCTTCAAATAGCTTCATGAAGCGCCTTAGGATTTGAGCATAGATTGCTTGAGACATGGCAAACTTGCAATAATTTCCTTATGGAATAATTACCTTATCCTGCTCAGTCTGAAAAGCAAAAGCGTATTGATGTTTGTTAAAATCGATGGGGAAAGATTGAAGCGAAAGAAAAAGAACGGCTTTGCTTTAGGTTTGAACGTGGGATATGAAATCTGACTACAACGCTAAATTATTGCACTATCATCTATACTGTTCGCATTCACTTCTTAATTCAAAGTTTATCTATATTATGTAACAGCGCTAACTCAATTAGTACTCTATAAGAGAATATAATAATTTTGCCAATTCAATCCTTCTATCAGGTTTGTTGAGTCTTTCTTTCGCATTGTTGGTATTCAGAAACAATAACACAAATAAAGCACATTCAAAACAAATGTATTCATATTATATTTATAGATTTATATATAAAATAACACTTTAGACTAAAGATGTTATTTATTGTGTGGCTTTGCCTTTTTACATTTCATTTACAAATCGCCTATTGAAAAATTCAAGAGGTTAGCGGTTACTAATAAAGAAATAATTTATTACCAATTTTGCAATGGTTTCATCTTTGCAAAGAATCTATCCGCAAATTGTCGTCCTGTGATTTCTATTAAAGATATTACAGTTATTAGGAATCAACTAGTCATCAATTAATTTTTTACTTTTGATTTTCGCAAGGACAAAGAAGGATTTTTTCATCATCTGAGCCATGATCAACTGCTGCTTGAAAAAATTTGCTCTGTTACTCGTCCAGTCTCCCTCCACATTCTTCCTCCTCATATAATCATCAATGGTCTGATTCTCTTTCTTAATTCTCGCCCTTGCTTCCTTGAAAGTGAACCCTTGGGTCATTGCAAACAAGGTCGCGATCTTCTTATTATCAATGAGCAAGGATGAGAACCCTTCAATGCTGAAGAGCTCGTATTGGTACGTATCCGCTACCATTGGAACAATTTTTTGAGCGATTGATTTCATCTTTTGACAGATTCTTGGATCTACCAGAAATTGGGTTTTTACCTCCTTTATTTTTGATTAAAAAGCAAATACCTTCGAAGGTGGTGGTTTCAAAGCAAACTTTTATCGCCAAAATCTGATGGAAGAACGAGTTGATTCTTGGGGCATCAAAGAGCCGCAATAAGAAAAATCTTTGAGGATCTCCTGATGAGGACTGGATCTCCATGTTTCGCCCCATGTCTGTTTTGTGGAAAAATTCTTTGATCAACCATGCAACGTATGGAATCGAACCGTCACATCTCTGCCGTTAGGAAATAATTAAGCAACTTAATGTCCGAGAGAAGTAATTACCTTTTTATTCATAATCGATTTTACATATTCAATTGTTCTTTTCAGTTTTAGCTCATAGTTATATTGATCTAATGAGATGTTAACATTAGAGTTGAATGGGGGGACAGCTTTTACAATTCAGGAAAGCGAGAATGTAGATTCCGATTAGAGCGGCCAGTCTCGCAGCATCCATGTATATTTCGGAGAGGAAGTTAGCCTCTGAAGGTCGTCGTTGGACTAGTGCTTTCATGCTGTCCCATTGAGTAAACGCCAAAAGCGAGATTCCGAAGGCAAGATAAAACACAAATTGAATTGCAGGAGCGACTAGTAACAAACAGATTCCCACTGTGAGAAAACTTTTCTTTCGTAAAACATAGATAGCAACTGTGAAGAGCATCACAGTGCTAAATGAGCGGAGATTTAATGCCGTGATAAATCTAAGATAAACTATAAGTAAAATTTCTTTTGACATTCAAAAGTACTTCAAAACGTCAGTTAAACCCAACTCCACTGTGATCTTCGCGATGATAGAGAATATCAAACTGACCTGTTCCAGGCTTGAATCAACACTCCTGTTTCGAAAAAATAGTAATTTACCTTCGTCAGAGCCCATGCCGTGTGTAAGAGGATTGACGTGTGAATAGTCGCGAGACTTGTATTCCAGAACTGATAGCAAAGTAACAGGTTAGAACACAAGCTTCAACAAGGAGAACGGTGTTACCCGCAAGATATGTGTAATAGGTGTTTTTTCTAAGAAAAAATGAAATAGCATGATCTTCAAGCTCAACAGCACGAAATAAATGACTTCCAATAGTCCCCAAACGAACCCGAAAAACTCCACTTGAAAGTCTACACACACGAGCGGCATTAGATTCGAAAAAGCGCGAGATTAGGTATTTACATGCATATAATTGGAATGGAATAATTGACAGGATCGCAAAGGAATAGTCGAGTATCCACAAAATAGGTTCATTCTGGATGTAGAAGATCATGATTCTGAAGGGTATCAAAATCCTCTTCGCGTATTCAATGAGCGTCATCTTTTTGACCAAAAAAAGGACCTCGATATACGCTATTATTGCACTCAATAAATTTTATGCCTTTTTATGAAAAATAGCCAGGTCTTGAATTAATTTTTTCCCTCCTTTCGAAAAACCAGCTTTTAGTACCCGTTTCGAAGAATCCTACTACTACACTTTCCCGAAAAATTGTGGAAAGAAGTCTTCGCATCATTTATAGCGTCGTTTGCTCATACTTTGGGACTAATGGATAAAGTTAAGTTTCGATTTGGATTGGCTGTAAATTTAAATTTGTTGGTAGTTCAGTAAGTGCTGGGGTCGTACAGTAAGTTTAGGGTTCTTTCACTATGGAAGCTCTCGGTTTGTAAGTTATTTGCATGGTCTAATCGAAAGCATTTACGCGATATAGTTGAAAGATTACTAACATCACATAGGCTTTTTTTAAGAAATCTGTTCTATGAATATAAAATCTTCGCAACAAGGAAAATTAGAAAAAACCACTAATTTACGGTATCCTGACATATTCTTCATAAAAATTTAGGATTGCAAAACTGAAGCCCTCTTCTTGAGGTAATTTTTCGGTACCATCTTCACAACTCCCTCGCCTTCCGTATCCCATAAGAACAGTAACCCCCACCGACTGCTCCAACCCATTTTCGTGCATGAAAAAGACAAAAATTTCACCGTGTCATTTTCTACTAAATTGTATACATTGAGTTTTTCCTCGTTCACATAAGCAAAGTATTCGCTATGTGCATCTAGCAACGCGACTTCGGCTTTGCGGCAGTACTCATTGGCGATATGGCAATGTGTTTTTTCTACAGAAGCTTCCAGTGTCCATCCACATTCTTCCTCATCCTCCTCCTCTTCGTCCTCGCACTCACTAACATTGCTGGCTTTTCTTTTAACTTCAGGATCTTTTCTCCAGGCGCTGAGCTGATCGCCTTGCGAAACAAGCAACAGTTGTGTAGCAGGGTCGTAGTCGTGGATATGTATCAGTTTATTATTGCTAAAAAGAGCTATCTCCAACAGCGTGTCGCCGGTCGTCGGGTTAAGCATTCTAATCGCGCCTAATTCTTTGCTCGCTGCTAATAACATATCATCTTCTTTAACATAATGTATTGAGTCGAAAACATATTCTCCGGTTTTTTTAACAACACTGATGTAATTTCTGGTTGGCTCAATGACTCGCAGCCCTTGATACGTGCCGCAGGCGTAAATATATAGTTTTGAATCTCGATATCGGTAAGTCGAGGCAATATTGCTTCCAGTGTTATTCCCAAGCCGGAACTCTAAGTCCACTTTCAAGCTTTTGCGCTTTCTCAATTCAACTCGGTCTTCTGTGTACAGTAAAAATGCATCGGTTTCGGCTATGTAGAGCAGATTAAGGACGCGGCTTTTTCCTACCGGTGCTTTTTTAATGAGCTTTAGAGCTCTAAGATCGCTCAACATGAGTGTGTAACCTAAACCTGGGAGGTTACAGCAAAGTGCAAGTATTCTCAAACTGTCAACGACGGTGACGCCATAGCTGATCATGTAATTTTTGAGATAGAGAGTTTTATATGCTGGGATGTTCAGTCCTTTTTGAGTCTCATCTACAGGTTGAAAATCATAGGTGGTAGCTGAAGTCATTGGAGCGTAAGATAGACGGTTAGAGACGGCCATCGAAAGGAGCGTATCAAGACAGTAATAAAGGGCTTTTATTGGAGGTTAGCGAATTAACTAAATAGCAAATCTGATTAAGGTCGTTAGATTGCAGAGGTAAAATCTCAAACGCATGATTAGTATTATCAATATTGAAAATTGTAGAAATTCTAGTGCGCAAACTAATCCAACCCATTTTCATGTTGGTTAAGCCATTTATTTGATTTAGCTATTTCATTGTTGAGTTTGAGAGCTGAGTGTACGGAAGAGTAATCAAAGAATCTGGTCAACAGCATGATAAATGAAAAGTTAAACTGGAAAGATTTCTTAGTTGCATTATAAGAAGACTTTCGGATCAAGTGATAAACTGGAAATTAATCTTAGAGTTGATCATGGAAAAACCCCACTAATGGGTCGACTTTCTTCAGAGGAAATTAAAATGTAGTTATTCACCCTTTATTTTTAGTTGAAAGCAGCTGTTTTTTCAAATACAATGACATTGTAGCAAAAATGAACATTATGAGCGAGGAGAGTTTTTCAGAACCAATAAGATCATAATTAGCCATTGCAATCCATCTTGAAGTGTGTGTGCAAGAAAAATGGATTTTTGAAAACAGCTATTAGGTAAATCGAATAAGTATGGAGAGAGTGAAGAACCTCTTTGTTTTGATCAAACAACACATTTTAAATTAAAGCAGATTCCACCAAAAATAATTAATTTTTTTTTTGAGAAGAAAATTTCATCAAATGTCATAATCTACAATTGTAGCATCTGGGTCCTCTACATCCGAATCCTAATGGTCATTTAGATTTGGTAGATTGCTGGAAGAAACAAAAAAAAAAACCATGTCATGGTTTCAGGACACAGAAACCAAAATATCCATTCAACGATCAGATGATCCAATTTATACTCCCAATTTCGAGATGGGCAGTAAGAAAAAGTATTGAAAAGTTACTCCCTCCATTAGATTCCACTTGATCTGACACGATTGATGAAGGAGGTTCTGGCACACACTTGTTAATAGTCTTAATGAATTTTCCTGCTAATTTAACCTCTCCGAATAAAAAGCACTTCGATCAGCAGCAAACACCACAAATATCTTCTACTTAGAAGCCATCAGCAATAGAAATACCTATTTTCGTTAGACCAAACATGTTTTTAGAGGTATTACCGCTGAGTTTTAAAAAAGAAAAATTGGTCAGTCATGTGAGCAAGAACTATCTCTCAATATACATGCGTATTGAGGGTGATTCTCTCAGAAAATTTATGAAACCAGTAGATTTCTTCTACCCAAAAGAAAGAAATTAATTAAGGGTTTTTATTGAAGGACTACCTCCGCTCTGCGTTAATCATAATTTAATTAATTTTCAGTGTGGAATATTTTTTTTTTTCTGGTTTAATGTTGATCAAATTGGTTATATAAGTTCGACTCGGAATCATTATTTAATCACACTTAGGAGGGGACAATCAGGAAATATATTTAGAATAACGTTATATGAGCACAAATCAAAAAAAGATTGTTGCTGAGGGTAATCACTCTCAATGTCCTACTCTACCAGAAACGAAAAAGGACCCAAGTCTTCGAACCAAGGTTGGTATCACAAGTCTTTGGTCTCAGAGAGTACTGAAGGATGAGCAAAGTCTTTTCTTCAAGATAACCTTTATTGGACCTACCAACTCAGGCAAGTCCTCCATTATTCGGCAGTACATCTACAACACCTTCGAGTACGAGTACACGGCGACATTGGGAATGCAAAATTTCATTAAAACAGTCGAAAAGAGGGAAAAGCCCGTCAAGATGACCATCTGGGACACTCCAAACTATTCCAAATACCAGCCGATAGTCGAGCATAATTGTGAGAATAGTGATGCGATCGTATTTGTCTACCAGCAGAATAGTGCTGAGAGCATTGAGGAAATAAAAGAGATGATTTCAGAGATAGCAGAACTGGTTAGAGATAAAGGGAAAATATTGGTAGCTCTTCAAAACGTGAAGTCTAAACAATATAAGGCCGCTGGGACAGGCCAGCCTGAGGTGCCTCAAGATTTGTTTGAGAAATATTCAATTAAGCCGATGAAAATCAATGCGAGCGTCAGAGATCGTGTCAGGAACTTTTTTGATCAATTGCTTGATTTGCTAATGGATCAGCAAGAGAAATTAAATGCGGTCGAGCCAGGAAGTCCATGCCATAGCATGAAAGAATATCAAAACGAGGAAGAGTTTGAAGGTAAAAAGGAAAATAATATGGATAAAACGATTTGCGAGGAAGAAACAGAGCTGTTGAATGCAGATTTGGAAGAAGTTGAAGCTTTTGAATGGGCGCAACAAACGGTGAGATCACTACCAAGGCGGACAGCAAACTTGGTGCCAGACTCCGAGTTGAGGAAAGGCAATAAAGAAAATAAAGATAAAAACATACTTGTTGTGGAAACTAAGGAAAGGGATGCAGTCGGTTGCTGCAGCAACAACAGCGCTATGTGTAATATATTCTAAATGCTACCAATTGTAAATAGATTGGTAGTATTTTTTCAAGTGTTATTCGGTTCATTTGATTGTCAGAAATTTTACTTTGCATTATTTTCAGTATCAAAGTCCCCTAATAGGGTGTTTTGATGGTCCTTGGGTATTTTTTGATTGGTAAGGACCAAATTTTTACTCAATTATCAAATTTTGGTTCATAAATTACCGTTGTGTGCGTGTGGTAATGATGACTCTATAAAGCAAGGATTTCTTAAATGAAACCCTTATAATTCTTTGCAGTAGAAATATGATGGAAACATATGTATTTCATTTGATTCTAAGAGCGAAGGGCACGGTCTGTTTGGAAAAAACATTAAGAACATTGAGAAGAGGATATAAATTCAAAAGCTACTCATAATCTTCTTAATAATTCTGCTGAATACAACGCATAGCAGACTTATCCTCTCTCAATAATTATTCAGATGGATGGGAGAATTGCTTATATTTTGAGCTCAGCATGATTATATGAGAGAGCACATAAGTTTTCCTCAAGGATCTCAACTAATTTTTCTTCACGAATTTCATCCTTGAGGTTTCTACAATCAGAGTCAGTTTGCATAGATAATTGTTTTCATACTTCTTGACCAAATCGTTTTGCCTCTAGAAACAATCAAATTAGTATTCGTTCTTTCTAAATTACAGGAAAATATCGATCACTCCACTAATTTGTTTCTATGCATCTTTTTGAGGTGTCTCGTGCAGCTTCTCAACTGCGAATTGCTTGGCTCTCGCCTTCTCCACAAGTCCTGTGTAAATATTTCGATCCATTTTCGGCTTGCGTGATAAAATCCACAAATTTTCTCTTGTGGGTTCTCCAACGACGGCCCATTCATAATTCTCATCAAGATCGGTGATCCAATATTGGGTTGAGAAAGGCCAGTAATATGTTAGATTCCATTTCGCATTCGTTGAATCAGTTGGTTTTGCGAAGCCTGTGATGGTTTTTTGAGGACCATCAACACTCCCCAAGTTGACTGTATTCTTCACTTCGATCATCCCGTTTGGTTGGAGAGTATAATGCACTTGGGAATTGCAGGCCTTGTCCTCATAGCGGGGTGAAAGCTTGGAAATCTCATACCAATTTCCAGAAAACTTTTTCAAATCGACATCAAGTACTGTAGTTAGAGGATCATATTGCTTTGTTTTTTTGTTCCTTTCATATACGTAGTATGTGTAAGTGCCATTCACCATTACGATTCCTGTTAAGGCTAGAGTATAGACGTATTTCTTCATGATATTCTTTTTTTCAATTTGGATAAGTATTTAATTTTATTTAAAAAATTTATGGTTTTGGATCTTCTGGATGAGATTAGGTCTCACAAATGGATCTAATACGAAATCATGAGAGAAATTCTTTTGGCGATTGACTGATCAGCCTTACTCTATGTTCTATCACAATCTAAATTAACTTATTTATTAAAGGTGATCAAGCCAACTGCCGATGAATAATCGATCCTGAAAATATTTCTCTCAACCAAATCCTCATCATCGATGACTAAATTTGCTTTTTTCAATTTGAGAAAATCTAATGAAGTCGTCACAGGCTCCCAAAAAAATGCATGATTAGCCTCCAAGCTATAAAAACGATAATTAGCATAACAGCTTGCTATGAGAGGAGATTAATCACATACTATATCCCTTGCCATTGTTTCACAACAACAGTAGGAATATTTTTGATTAAGATAAACTTGAATTGAGCGAATAGCTCAGGTTTCTTGGTGCTGTAACCCTCACTTTTTGTTGCAAGCATTAGATTCAATTTATTGGAGAAATCTTACCTATAATACAGAATAAAAGTCTTTAACTTAGTACAGTTGGATGCTATGATTGCTGCCCATCGAAGCAAGCTCTCATCTCTTATAGGCAGAGACAAACTTTTCCTATTATAATCAAATTGAATTATTATTCACTTGTTCTATAACATCAAAAATTTACCCTATCCCATTGATCTCGACATATTCGAGCTCAGTAAGCTCCTTAAACGCCTCTCCTGCCTCGATAACGTCAACATCTCTGACCATTAGCATGCTTGATTGCAAAACGGTTCAGCTTTCAATATCAAACAATCAAAGCTTTACTGATTAATCTTCAGGGTTCTAAGCGTCTTCTTGAAGACCAATAGCTTTCTAAAGAAGTCATCTGCATAATTCCAATTCCTAGGATCATATTATTCCATTTTTTTCTTATTAAAGGGCATATCATACTTATCATCAAAAAAGTCTATTTCCAAAGAAGTGACAGGTAGCGTTGTCTCTGCTATCCTCTTAAACCTTGAATACTCTTGGTACTTCGTGATTTTTACTTCCAAGTTGCCTGATGTCAATGAATGAAGTTCAACAATTTTTTTCATTTGAGAATGCAATTTTCTACCTTCTGAAGCAGTGCTTAATCTAACGCTTTGCGATCTGCGATAGGCCGAAGAAGTCAAATGATAATTAGGATTATCATTGGTCAGTTTTGCAAAGAACGGTGCATCCAAGGGCTTTTGATCTCTCAATTCAACCACATCATCCTGCAGGAGATCCATTTTTTTCAACAAAGCTTAAGAGGTAAGATTAGCTGCGGGAGTAAGACAGCAATAAAGATACTCTTAACGGTAGTCGCGAGGGAATTAATCTGGGATTTAATCTCTTGCATTTCGCCATCGTCTTCTACATAATTTCTCTTCTCTTCTTCTTTCTGATCATTCAGGCCATTTTCTTCCTTCAATGCCATCTGCAAGCCCTCAGCAGGGAAATCCTCAGTAAAATTATCTATCGCCATGATATAGACTGCGTGTCTGCTAAATACTTACTTCCAAAATGATTATCATTCGTGGCCATCTGGGAACCTGCTTTCTTTTCTATTATATTAACAATGAGTTTTTCTCAGCAGAGCTAATCAGATACCTTCTTCAAGCACATCCATTTTCTTGTTTAGATCTAATGCGGTTTTACATCAATATGAGAATTTTGTTTAAAGGTGGTCATTACCTTGATTTTGTTCTCTTATCTGAGCCAACTCTGCTCTCAATGCTTGCAACATACCAACAAGCGGGTCATGATTCGCATATGTTTGTGTCTGCTCTAGATAACCGGCTTGGTCGCTCTGTGCTGGCTGCTCATTATCACCATGTGATTGCTGCTGCGGCTGCTCTTCAACTTGATCGGTTTGAGGTTGCTGCTCCCCATCATCAACAGGCTGGTCGTTATGGGTTTGTTGTAGATCAGTAGCTTGCTCGATATGAGTTTCCTCTGACTGGATTGCCTCAGGTTCCGCCATTTTTTATTGCTTCAGCTGTTTTTATGCGTCTTAGAAAATTTAATTTGGATTTATCAGGATTCATTTCTTTAATTGCATGAAAAACATTTTGCTATTTCAACACACGCATAAAACAAACTAAAAACTCAACTACATATTAGGATTTGACCCCTTTTGCCTTAACTGACTAATCGTTTTGAGTTTATCCGTTTGCGATTGAAGACTCATCCTCATCTCGTCTGGGAAAGCCTCAGACCGCTCAGTCTGATATAAACTTTTTCGGAGATTCAAGAGCTCGTCATTTGATTTGCTTTTCGTCCTTTGAATCTCATTCAACGGCGCATTGATAAACTTTCTAAAGGCAAAACAATCTTCTATGTTCGGCACCTTAAATAATGCATTTAAGAAATTCTCCAGCCCCGTCATTCTAAACTCCACGCTGGTTTGGCTAAAAAACGCATTGAATTTAGCTGGTAGCTGCGGGAGAAGGTCCTTCCCGAATCTTATCGCAAGCGCTGAGTAGAGTTTCTCAAAATCCAGCATTCTCTTGTAAATCTTATAGCAGGAAGACTCCGTCTCAGGTGATTCAGCATGGACAAGAATGACGAATTCAGTGACAGCGATATTGTTTGGGAGAATCTTGACCTTATTCTCGATGATTCTCACCCACCAATGTGAGAAATCGATTTTGTCTTTGTTTTGAAAGATCAATTTCTGGATGTTCCGTGACAGAGACACGAAAGCCGCTACTTCCTCGCATGCCAGATAGACCTCCTCGTTAAGCAGCACTCTCAGGAAGTTAGTAAGCGCGATTTTCCTCTCGTCGATGACTTTTTGGGTTGTCATTAGCCTCGCAGGAGGGAGCTTCGGTAGCTTTATCTTCTTATTCGCAAGAGTGTCAACCAACTGGCTGAACTCTTTATATCGCTTCGTTATCATCCATTGCTCTTCAGGGTACTCACTCAGCGAAAGACTAAATGTGTATTCGTAGTGACTGCCACCAGAAAGCATCTTAGCATCAGCCAAGGCCACCATGATATAAGGGCAAAAGTCCTTATCAACGCTTGAGGTAGACTGCCTATGAACATCGCCTGCTTCAATGTCAGTCTCAGACAAACCTCCCATCTCTTGCAATTGCGGAGTTGTGAAATTACGTCTGATGGCGCTGCTTTGGGCAGTTTTATTCTTTGTTGGCTTCTCTAGACTTATTTCAGGAGCCTTTTCGCTGCTGAATTTTTGTTCCCGCGTTACATTCAGAAAACTCAAAACAGAGTCTGGAATCGGATCGAAGTTTTGCAGAATACTGTCGAAATATTTCTGCAGCTGCATAATTGCTTGAGGAAGAGAGGCTTCGTTAATCGACCCTAGCTTGGGCAGCTCGATTAATTTGCTGGATTTATCGCGGAGTTGCTCGTGTAGCTCGACGAATTCCGAGTAAGATTTGAAGATTTTTGAGGTGTTGTGAACTGAAGTTACATTTACTTGAAAAAGGTACTTTCCTTCTGCCTTTTTTGCTGATTTAACAGCGATGCTGAACTCAGTCGAAATCCTTTTCGAGCGGTCTCCTATCAAAAAGCTTCGGGACCCATTACTGTCTGACTCCGTGATGCTTGACATGCTGATGTCGCCTTTGTAGACTCGACTTGTGGAAAGCAGCATTTCTTCAAGGTTTGAGTAAGTGAAATGTTCTTCGTCCTGAGGAAAAGTCAACTGTATGACTGCTCTGAGCACGAACAAAATAACTTGAGACGCAGTAAGAAGAACGTTTGCATAGTGATGAATATTATCCCAATCTGCCAGCGTGAGATAAGCGTAAAGAGTGAGAACGGAGCACAGGGAAAGGCAGATCCAGGTTAAGCCATGAATACTGAATTTACTGGAGATCCCTCTGCGGTACTGGAACAACAAGAGATCGGATTCGAGAATCGAGCCAACCAATGGAAAAAGCATTAGATATCTCAGTGGATCCAATACAGTACCTGACCTGAGAAAGAGTAAGTAGATGAGTACTGCGACATAAAAGATCGCAACCAGCACATTCAGCGTAATTTTGGCTTTTAATGTGTTTGTGTAGAAATGTGTCGTTTTCGTAGCAGCTTCAGAGAGATACCACTTTCTAAAAAAGGAGCGGAGGCCGAGGTACATAAATAGTGAGGTCGCAATGACATCTTGAAGAAGAAATACAACGTGGTTTAAATTTTGAAAGTACTCCATGTGAATTCAAGATTGCTGCCTAATCCAGCATGTATATTTATTTAATTGCTCAGAGGAGACAATTTTAATTACTTAAAAGCTTAGAGTTCGAAAAAGCAATTCATGAGTATAAATAGTTTAGGAGGAAATTTGAGAGTAACAAAAAAAACAAGGAATGAGAACAATTATGGATGCTTGAATGAACAGTGCAATTTCCAAAACAATAAGTGAACATATTTCAAATTTGTGTGGGTCTGGGGTACAATCAGAATTGTTGGAACTTTTACACTAAAAAATCTTCTAATGTTTCAGAAAACTTTTTGAGAATTTTTTGTGTGTTGGTAAACTTTAATCTCAGATGGGCATGTCTTATGCGAGATTTGTAAAGTCTGAAATCGAAACTGTGCTTTTCTGGTGAAAAATTCGCTAATAATACTAAATTTCAAAGCTAAATGTACATCGCGCTGTATAATGAAAATTCGGTTTATCAGCTGCATTAATTCACATGACATTGTTTATTCTTCTTGATCCAAACGCTATATTGATCGCTCCTTCTGAGTTCTTGATAGAATTCTCTCTAATAAAATACTCGATGAAGTTTATTTCGCTAGCTGACCGCCTAACAATAATTAAAGACGATGAATTCCCAAAAAGGATGAATTTAATATATTTCCAAGCTGAATCAGCAAGCAGGCCGTATTGAAAGCACCTTTGAGAGAATTCTCGCTTGGTTAAGTAAATTACAAACAAAGACTGGCGCAGCATTATCACTTGTTACCTTTTTAACGATTTTATAAGAAAATATTTTGCTTTTGAGATTTCCAATATTTCAACATTTCCATGACATGGCAGTATCCATAAAAATTCATTAAACACACACACATTTGGAAGTAAGAAATTCCCAAATAAGAAAAGAACAATACTTGCTTTTGTAATAGCAAAGTTAATAAGCAACGATTTCCAAGAAATAATTACAAGTAAAATAGCTTCTATCCGCAATTATTCAGTACACAAACAAGATAGATATATTTAATTAAAACCTTCAGGGCCTTTCTTTCACACCATCTTTGACCTCACGTTTCCAATAGTCGCTCATAATACAAAGGAACAAGCTTAAATTATTTGGAAAAACGACCCATTGATTGTTTATCTTCTGAAAAATTCTGAAGTCTTTAGCTTCCCTGCCCATCGCTTAAGAAATAAGCGAGTCAATGAAAGTCATAAGCTTTTCATTTTCTTTTGCAGCCTCAATTCTTTCTTTATCATTCACTTGCTTATCAACTATTTCCACACATTCAGGCACTTTCTATCTGGAAGAATTTACCTGCACTTTTGTTTTTATGTGAGCCTTCTTTGATTAATACATTCAATTTATATTCTTTGAACCCTTCGAAAGTTTTCTCAAGCTGAATATATATTGCCAATCCAATATGCGTCGCCAGCGAGTATGTTGGGGTCGCTGGCTTCCAATATACCGTTAAGCATTTAAGTCCGTCTTTTTCTAGCAATTCCCAAAAAAAAATGAGATTTTTTCTAAAAATATTCGAATTACCTATAATTTCGATATCTTCCTCATGCAATATATCAAGCTGCTCTAATGTGTAAGGATGCTCAGGGTCACGGATGTTTTTCAGCAAGTCTAACTCGAATTAACCTTTGACGAAGGTTGATGAATTACCATAAACATCGGCGATCACGCCAGCGAACTTGTATGCTTCCGCCTTCTGTTGGAACAGCTGTCTCTGGATTTGTATATCCGCTTTAGATTTGATGACCGGGATCTGAGGCTCAATGGCCGTTCGTTTAAGTAATCCAAAAGCCACACTCATTTTTTTGCTCTCTCCTATAAAATTCCAAAAACTTAATTATTAGTTCCTTATTTAAGAATCGATTCTTGAAAAAAAGCTGTGAGATTACGTATTTAGTTTCAGATAATTTAAGTCTCTAAAGAAATGCTACAGAATTTTCTGTTTTTGATGGAATACTTTTCACTAAAGTTCTCAAAGACGTGAATTATTTATTGACCGTTGACTTATAGATTTTATAATGCGCCAGTTCTCGCATTTGATAGATCAAATCAAAATTGTTCGATTAAAAAGTTTAGGGTAGTAAGTTAGTCGATCAGAACAGGTTAACTACCTTGAAGAGACTCTCCGTGAAAGGCGAAAATAAGAGCTTAATGAGAAAGTTTGTAGCTTCCAAGCGTAGAGTAAGTCTGATCAGGCGTATTCATGTGGTTGATGCACAAATAGCAGTATTTAAACTTGTGTAGTTTAGTATTGGTTGTAGAACTCGTAGTAATGAGGCTAGTGTAATTCATGCTGAGACAAATTTGTTCACGTTACATCAATGAACTAGGCTAGAACGGAAATGAGATAGAAAGTTGGAAGACTCGCTAAAAATATGACATCAAGTAGTGATTTTTTAGATAAATACTCGTAATTGCTGATTTGAGGTGATATATTGCTTAGATTCTTTCGGAATGTGATAGGATGGATTTCGAGGAGCCGAAGAGAAGGCTGAGAGAGTCTGTAGGAGATCTCATATATTTAGTTGCCTCTTTTTGAAGCTGTACTGTAATGAAAAAATTTTTTTACAGCGAAAAGGGAGTCCTACGGCAGAAGTACACTATAAATTAGATGCAGCTAGTCCAACTTGGTCACTTTTGAGGTGATAGATGAAATGTTTTTATAATATTAAATAAAATGTACATTTTCAATTTGCTATGAATGGGAGGTTTTTCTGAATTAGTTAGTGTCCAGCCTACAATTGATTCCACAGTCTGTTAGTGTTTTTTGCCTGTATTGGTGTCGATGTAAACTATTAGTAAAATCTCCTGTAACACTAAAAGACGCAAGAGAGTCTTTCTTGGAATGTAATCACAATAAAGTATTTTGCGGTCCTTTATAAGGTCTAACTCAACTAAGATGTTTAACTAACAAATTCTAAAGAAAGAAACTAGAATCTAAGATGAGCATTTTTCAAAAATAAAAAAATTCATGACTTTATTTGCCAAAAGCTTCAATAAGGATATCTATAGCTTCTAAAATTAGTAATGTTTTTCACGGCGATAGTGAAGACTTCTTTATATTATTTCGAGTTTGTGAGCTCTACAATCAAATGAAAACTGATTAGATTGAGCAACGTTCTCTATCAAGCTACCTGGGGTTTAGTGTTCTGTACCACATTTGTTTTCCTCACTCCAGTCTCCCTTCCAGAAACAGTCGGCTGCAATCTAATGAAATCACACCCTTACGAAGTGGATTGAACTAGTATAGTTCTATTTTCTTTACTAAATCATCAGCAACGAAGTTTGATATGCATGCTCTAATTAATTATCGTACCAAAAAAAAAAAGCGAGTCAATTTACAGAGTTGATGAAATGTGATGTGCTTGATGAAAAATCTGACTTTTTCTAATTTTCATGTTCATCATGGATGAGACTCATATATGACGACTGATCAAAAATTTTCTAATGGTTCTGCAGTTCTGTTACCTAGTCAATAAGTATTCTCAGAAAATATCTTGATGCAGAAGGTGATGTTTTTGATTATGTATTTGTATTGAGTTATTGTATCTCAAAGAAGATAATGTTAGTCCGAAGAGGGTGCAAATAGTTAGGATTCGGATCAGCAACCTGAAAATTAATTTCTGATCCTTTTCGCAGAAACGATTAGCGAGACTCAGATGGAAACTGAAAATTTAATGTCTAAGATCCTAGAACCATTACTTCCTAATCTTCTGTTTCTAATTTGCACAGTTAATTTATTAATCAATATCAGAATAAAATTCATGGAGGCTTTACCAAACAGGGAAGAAGATCAGCGAATTCCAGAAGAGCTCAGAAATAATTATCCCAATGTTAAGTTAGTTCGAGAAAACCCTGTGTTTGCCGTCTTTGAAGCCACTCCAGATAATCAGCAAAAAAAGAAAAGAGTTCTGATAAAAACCGTAAATTCAGATTCAAGTTTGTATCGGATGAATTCGGAACCAATCAATCACATGCTGAACCAAGAAATTGCTAGCATAGAGTTTTATGTAAAAAACAAGCATGTGGCTAAGATTCTTCAAAAGGGAGATAAGAAAAAAGGCAAAAAACCATGGTATTCTATAGAATATCAAAAATCTGTTTCTCAACTACTCAAAGAAAAGCATTCAGATTTGGAAAGAATGGTGGAGTTGCTCATTCACAATGTAGCTTCTGCAATGAGCTGTGCTTATGCCTTGGAAAGAGTGGTTCTTTTGGGTTTGACACCCGAGCACATTTTATATGATCCAGAGGCTGACATATTTAAGATATCTGACTGGGAAACAGCATTTATAGCAAAAGAGAAAAGGTCCTTGGATGCAGCTTATATGGATCCATTAATGTTCTCTATTGAACTAAACGCAGTATTGAGGTCAAATCGTCTGTATTTGGCTCCTGAAATCGAAGCTTTATTGGATAAAAAGCCAATTGGAAACCTTCAGACTCTTCAATTTGGAGCTGCATTCTCACTTGGATTGATTGCTTTGGAAGTTTTAAGTTCAAAATATAGAGGCTGGGATCCATTAAATTGGAACACGTTGTCAGTTGAAGATTTTTCCAAGAAAACGAACGCGTTTTTAGAAGGAATTAAACTGCCACTGAGGTTGCGAGCACTAATTCAAAACTTGCTCAAGATTCATCCAGCGTCTCGGCTCAGCCCCAAAAAAATAATTGAAACAGTCGGAAGACTCGAAGACCTCAAATCGGATTTGTTGGAGGAGAGAAAATCCCAGAAATTGATGCCTCAACAACTTCAGATGCAAGCAATTTTGGAAAGTAGACCATTTTATTTCGGAGAAAATGAAGCTGACAGAGCTCTGAAAGGATATGATTATATTGAACTTCCTCGAGATAAGTCTATTTATCGAGGAGAAATTTTGAGAGGTTCTCGTGAAGGGTGTGGAGAAAATTTATTTCCTGACAATTCATATTATGTTGGCTTTTGGAAAGATGATCATCCACACGGAAGAGGTAGAATGATTGATGCTTTTGGCCAGGTTTATGAAGGAGATTGGAAAGATGGAAAGAAATGGGGGAAAGGCGTCTTATATTTCAAAGATGATGAGCATTTTTATGAAGGGGATTTTGTTGATGATTACTTCGAAGGAGTAGGTTTTATGCTTCTCCCGAATGGTGATACCTATTCAGGAGAATGGAAAAACGGTGTGTTTAATGGAAAAGGAGAATATACTTCTCTAGAAAATAAAAGTAAATATAATGGAGAGTGGGTTAATGGGACAAGGCAAGGAAAAGGAATTTTAGAAGAAG
>ENA-UOTX01000800-UOTX01000800.1-compost-metagenome-genome-assembly--contig:-NODE-800-length-29663-cov-7.316569_pt1 | contig 29663 bp, 13 predicted proteins | sample MGYA00238143_ERZ746982 | MGnify/ENA primary metagenome ERZ746982 (study PRJEB28758, sample SAMN06268862) | compost metagenome | isolation source: single cell | place: USA: California, Emeryville, Joint... | reverse complement strand
GAAGAATCTACAAACTCCTGAAGAAAGACGGGGAGGGCGATTCAAGCATTTTTCTCGTGCATTATTTTAGCGAAATTAAGCAAGATTCCAAATCAACAGACAATGAAAGCATCCTCTCGCGGACTCCGATGCCACTGATGGGAATGTCGACGGGAGAGAGTTCAATTAAGAATGAAAAGCAAATGAGCGTGGAGGATAATGATATTTTTAATTCGAATTCAAGCATTCGGCAGAGCCCTGAATCAGCGTTTCTTTTTCACGAGGAAAACTTCGAATTCCAGAATCAATCACCTCTTTTTGAAGACAATACGAGCGGACAACTCATCATCCCTGAAAAATCTGAATTTAATTTGCATTTCGAGACTGCGAACCAAGATAATGGAAATAATTTCTTCCAACCGATTCTTTCACAGGCAGATAGACCTCAACATTTCGCGGAATATGAGCTGAGTAATACTTACCAGGACCCAAATTACCAAAGGAGCAATCCAGAAGATACGTCAGAGACGCTTTCGTTTGAAAATTTCTTCCTTATGAAAAACAAGATTAAAGAATTGGAGGAGCGAATACATGACCTTGAGAAAGAAAAGGTGCAAAACGAGAGCATACTGCCTCAGCAGAAAGAAAATATTCTATTAGCTGACTCTTTACAGAACTCCCAGCAGCCACAGCAGGGCCAATCGAACCCCAAGACCGAGGATTATGGATCTCTAAAGCTTTCTATCGTTGATTTTTCACCCGAATGGGACTGGACAAAAGGCGGTGCGAAAGTAATCATATGCGTGAACCCTTCTTTTGAGGCAACGGATGCTTTTAATGAGCAATTGACCGTAGATTTCGGAGGTATGGAAGTTCCTGCTTGCCAGATTCAGCCAGGGGTGATCAAATGCTATGCCCCAGCACATCCACAGGGATTGGTCAAGCTCGCTATTTATTGGAACAAGCAAAAAATATCTAAGCCGAATTTAGTGAATTTGTTTGAGTATCGCAAGAAGCAAGGCGATAAAAAGAAGAAAATTGCTGTGGGAAATAGTAACAATATCGAAAGTGCGAATGAATCCATCAGAAACGAATTCAAAATCAGAATTATCGAGAAGATTCAAGCGCTTGCGTTCCCGGAAGGTACAAACTACCTAGCGGACACTGCTCCAAGAGAAGAATCGCAGAGAGACTCGAACGAAAACAGCGTAAGTGATTCAAGCGAGAGCTCAGATTGCGAAAATTATAATATTCTGGGGAAAAGCCATAGAAAAACCGTTCCTCCATACGTCGCACATATCGCGGGATCAAATTTCGAAGACTTCAACGATGATAAATGCCACGAAAGGCTGAAAAACGCGATTGATACTTACTCAGCAACCCGCAGCAAAAGTCAGCTAATTGAATTCCTCAATAAATGCGATGACCAAGGGTTGAGCATCGTCCATTACTTAGTCTACATTGGGTTCCGAAAATCATGCGAATTAGTGCTTGATGTCGGTGCGAACACCTGCCTAGTCGCAAACGGGAACATAACTCCTCTCGAAATCGCGCTTTCCTTGGGAGACGAGAAGATGATAGAGCTTTTGGTGAAGAAAGGCGCGCTTGTGGATCAAAATTCAAAGGCGTTGCTGGAAGAAATAAACAATAAAGCAATTCATTCGATAAATATAGAGTCGATCCTCAGTAACTCAAAGATTATTGATATGCTTGTTAGAGAGGCTTCACTATGCGATTCATTGCATAATTCAGCCGGAGGAGACAGTTTATCGCTGCGCGTAAATTTCGATGAGGGTGATAATGTCGACGCTGAAAGCTATGTGTCTTTGTCTGATTTGATAGAGAATCTGAAACTTTTGGGAGTGAAGGAAGCGGGTCAGAATCAGCCTCCAAAACAAGATGAAACTGAAACAGAACGAAGGAAACGAATCCAAAGGAAGCGAGGGCGGTACTTGAGGAATTATGATAAAAAGCAGGCAGTTAACGAGAATAATATTATGAAAGAGGATGACCCTGCGAATCAGGTTGCGAAGGCGCATGCAGAGCATCAAGATCATATACAAAAAATACAGAAGAATGTCCGTGGATGGCTGCTGAGGAGACAGTATCTGGACATACTTCACGCGACGCGAGTGCTGCAGAGCTATATAAAGAAGAAGTATTCAAAAAAGCCAATTCCTGAAAACTATGATCAGAATTTGAAGAATATGGTGAAGGATTGGCTTAAACTTCAGAACTAAGCATAGTTGCTGAGTCAGCTGGTTTAATTAGAGGTTGCTCTTGCCAAATATGTATGAACTTGTAGGAGACTGGGGTGTATATCTATGATAGCACTAAGAGAAGCTTTTAATGGACTAGTTTCCGTAAAAGTTTCTTATTCATTTTTGTTTTGTGACTATATTTAAGAGAAGTACGAAAATAAATTGAATTTCTTTGTCCCTTGAAATGAGATCCACATTGAGATAGAAATAGATATTTCGCATTATTGCTAAATTATATTAACCAGCAGCGAAATTGCAAGCACCATATCGAATGGAAGAGTGGCAGGCTCAAACTCTGGTTTTTCCAAATAGCATCCATCAGTCTGCAAGAAAATTTTGGAAAATAATTAATATTCAGTCTTTCATTGTATCTTCAGCAATAATAGCAATAATGATGAACGAGTCATAAATAATTTTATAGATACTATGTGGTATTCCCGGAGTTTTGTTTTATTTTTTCTTCCAAACTTCTTGTTCTCCATTTCAGAAAGCCAAGTTCATCAGCTCAGTCGAGTCAGTGGTTGGATCCCTTAAAATTAATTTGGAATGCGATATTCCAAGACTTAAGCGAACAAAGGGGATACTTAACCTGAGTTAGTTGCTCGATAGAGTGCTAGATTCTAAACTTGCTGAATATTTTGGTCTTTTCTTTAAAGATCGTTAATTGTTCTTCTCGTGTAACAAAAGTCTCAACGAGTTGATACTCATAGAAAAGTGAAAATAACAGTGAGGCAAAAAGGATTTAATTTAGCAACATGAAGTCATGCTAGTCCTATCTGTATTTATTTTTCTGAAGGATTAGCGAAATCAGACTTTGAAAATGCTCTGGAATAGAAATAGTCAACCAATGAAAAAATGAAGGGCATGCAATATACACATATCTCCAGAATTAACTATGGATTTCAGCTAGCTACACCTTATTGAAGCCAAATTTATCAGCAAATAGTTATGAAAGGATGTTCTGTTTGGTATAGTTTGCTCTGCTGAATGCCAATTTCTTAATAAACCACATATTTGACGTGGCCAAAGGTCTGTGGCTTCGCTTGCTCTCCCGCTCCTAATCAAAGATTGAATTTGAGAAGCATATTACTAATTTTACCAATGTTGGTTGAGTTGTAGTCTTTACTTGTCTTCTTGACAAAGTCGGGATGGACGTAATTTGGAATCTGATTCAAAGAGGTCGATTAGTAACAATATCATGACTTGTTTTACTGTTTTATCGATTTGATCCTTTGGTAGCTGAGACTCTGCCTCTGGCATGCGTTCTTTGTCTGATACACAACCCATTTAGTTGAAGAAACGCTTTATACTTTGATTAGATGCCTTCGAAAAATAAATTTAATGATAATATCATCTAACGTTCAACTTAGTCAAGTCATTGAGAAAAATACGCAATTTTGCAGTATCAATTTTTTCGAGGCATGAACTAACGCATTTGATGCTTTCAACTGGCATAATAAAAGAAATTTTGTGAGGGAGCCGACTGTGAAGTGAAAGAATGATCACGTTTGAAGCGGTTATTAACTTTAATGTGGAAAAAAAATTTAAAAAAATCGCTCCATTTAATTCATTCAGCTGCTGGGGATATACGAAATTATTGATAATGTGGAATTGATAAAATTTTATTGGAAAAAAGAGTTCGAGATCTCCTTCGCGCCTCTGATGTGTTTGTTAAGAAGTTATATTAACCAAAATATTAAATTAAATTCCTTCAGTACATATGTAGCACTTTTTCAACAAAATTTGCTCCATGAAATTTATTGCACAAACAAAGATGCAAATATCGATATGAAAAAACATTCCAGATACTCCCAAAGTAAGATCTTGTGTTTAATGAATATTAAAGAAGCATCACAGTCTTCTAATAATGAAAATAAGAAGAGTGGAAAGGACAAAAGTGGGATTTTCTTTACTGACTTGGAACTTTGCTGTTTGAAAGGAGTAAGAGCAAACCCAAATTCATTTACACCTGAAATCATCTGGACAAAACTCCTAATTGTCTCGAACAAAATTTCAACCAAAAAAAGTAAAATTGAATTCATCTGTTTCTCTGCTGAGACCTCGCCTCTCTTTCTTCAAACCAAGATTCTTTCCTCCTGAATTTAAAAATATATAGATATAATTTTCTTTGGACCGATTTTTATTACTATTGAATAAATCTACGTTTTTTTCCTCTATCTTCCTCAAGCACGTCAAAAATTCACTCAATCAATCAATTCCTCATATTTTTCATAAAAACCATTTCTGTTGCAAACATGTTGAAGCATCATGGATTACAATATCAGAGATTTGTACTTTATGCTAAAGAAAATCACAAATGGTGTTTTTTGCCGCTTGATACTCAGAGGCTGAGAGTGAATTTTAGATTCAAAGATGCTTTCACAATTCATCTTTCATTGGTAATTTATCCGTTTTCCTGCAAAAACCCCTACAAAAAGCATCTAGACGGAAATTAAAGATAAGGTGAAGTATATTGATAAAAACTCGAGACATGTCCAGAAATAATGCAGACGTAAGATTCTTCCACCTAAAGCATACTAACGCACATCCGATAGAATCCGCAAGCCTCTAAATCAGGCCAGAACTCTTTCATGAGAATTTATCTGTAAATTTGACTCGTTGAAGACTCATTAATAGCCTGCTGTAGCGATGAAATCGAGAATCATGCCTCAAAAGGCTTCGGCAACGCCAAAAGGATTGCAGAGAAATACAGCCACCTCCGCTGGGTTGAATTAGGCATCGCTATAGTATCCATCATCGCAGTTACCCTCGCTATTTTCGATGTAAATACATGAATTTCAACATATTGACAGTGTTTTTCAAGTACTTCTATGAATTTGGCGATTCCGAATCAACTGCTTACGCAGATATGACAACAGAAGAAAAACAAGCTTATCAACAACGCAAAAAGACCGCTAGAGTATTATTATACATCCTATTTGGAGTCAGTCTCGGTCTCGGTAACTCCCTACATCTCTCCTACCTCAGCTTCAACAACGGTTCATTTAGCATTCCTCACAATTTATCGCTATATATTGAATATGCAGTACCAAAAACTGAGAGGCAAAATTAGACCGAGCTTGAATCTTTTCACGAGCGGTCAAATATACCCGTTGGCTATCGAAGTGTTTTTTGTCATGCTGATCCCATACCCTTGGCTTGAAGGTACCCACGGCAAATTTCGAAACGTTTGGCTAATTTTTTTAGGGCAAAATTACACTACAACGACGTTGTATGGAGACATAACCATCAAATATCATGTCAACGCGATAGTTCAATTTTTCTCAGCTTTGAGGATTATCGTCGTGATAAGAAGTATTCTCGCGCTTACTTATTGGGGTGGAGGCAGAGCTCAACGTATTTGGTACTTTTTTTGTAAAGATTCAAGCTTTAACTTGTGTGTTGTAGCGATTTTTATGGAGGAAACCCATCCTTTTTCTTCACGCTCAGATGCCTTATGAGAGCCAATCCTGCGAAATTCATCTTTTATGCCTACCTCCTCTGCTTGCCCTACTTCGCTTACATGCTGATGATTGCAGAAGGCCCAACCCTGAACATTGATGGTGATACGATGAAATTCACGTTTTTGAATTCCCTTTGGAACGTCATTATCACAGCTGCAACGAGTAAAATTTTGACTGCTTGAGTTGCGTTAAGCCTCTCTTTTCAGTTGGATATGGTGACTACTATGCTCGCACGCTCTTAGGAAGATCTATCGTCTTTATTGTGAGTCTTTGGGGTACCACAATCATCTCGCTTATGGTTGTTGCTGTGACAAACCTCTTCCTTATGACCGAAGGACAAGAAAAGGTAATTTTCTTGGTCGAAGATAGATATCGAAATAATGGGGTTAATAGAGTTTTTGGCTTCTGAAAAGATTCAAAGTGAGAGCTCAAATAGAAAAAGCTGCTGCTAAAGCATTGGTCACGTTTTATCGCGGAAGATACGAAGCCTTGAGGGGTAGTGAAATTGATCAGATCAACATTGAAAAGTATAAAACAGCTATTGCTGAATTCAAGCAACTCAAACGGTAAGGGAAGTGGGATTGTTTCTGAACCTAACAAAATCATTTTGAAATTAGTGAGTATAAAGACATTGCTGACATAGCAATGCAAGAGGATGAGATGAGAATAAAACTCGAGGATCTTCAAGATAGAATCAAGGCATTGGAAGAAAGAAATAAAGCTCTATTAGAGACTAACGCGTTGCTGATGAAAGCACACGATATTGATGTAACCTGGCAGAGTGAGGCGATAGAAACCCTATCAAAACCAAAAAGAAGGCAGCACCGTCGTCAATGGTCAGTCGATAAAGCTTAAGCTGAGCTGAAATGAGTTGTTCTTCTTCTGAAGTGAGTTTTTGAATATATATATAGATTACATCATATACATACTGAAATTTTATCATTTTCAGTGGTAAGATCAAAATAAAGGTTACAATCTTTTTCTGACCAATTTGGTATCCTTCCTTTCAATCAGAAGGATATGATCAAAACAAAACTTTTGAATCTCTCAAACCTCGTTAAAGCAGGACACAAAAACAATAGGAATTACATTACTTTAAGCTCTCTAAATACTTTTCTCATGGGTATTAGATGGACTATAATAGCAATTGATATTCCAAATCGACTCGAACCATATAGGAATACGGTTATTTTCTTTCTTTCGAATAGAAAACCTTTAAATCATACAACCCGTTTTCTAATCAAATCTTCAGTTAGCTGATCAAAACGAATTAGTTTCTCTCACCTAAATAAAAAAAAAGTCACATAAGCTCAGATAAATATCTACAAATGAAGGTCGTTTACCTCTCTCTTGCAATATTCGTGCTTGCGTTGGGCTTCTCCTCGGCTAGACTTACAAAAAGAAGCAGTGCTGTTCTTCAGGCCACACAGACTGATACCACCACTACCAACACTACCGACTCTACCAACACGACCGACACTACCAACACTACAACAACCTCAAATACCACAAACACCACAAATACCACAACCACGACGGACTTGGCGACGGAATGCTCAACAAACCAAACCGGTTCTACTTGCATCGTCGATAGTGTGACTCTCTTCAACTGCTCAAATCTTACCGAAGACTCAAACTGGAATTATATCCCAGAATTCCTTAACATGACTTGGAATGGCAGCACCTTCCTCGGAAACTACGGAGCAAACGCATCAGTGGCAACGATCACACCTTATTACTTCGCAAATGCTCATCAATCCATTACGATTAAAGCAAATGTGCTGTTTTTGGATGATTGGCAGGATGAGCAGTTGCGTATCTATGTCAATGGAACATTGATATACTCGAGAACATCAGACGTTATCTATCATACAAATCAAACGTCGCCCACTTCAGAATACATGGATGAGGTCTCTGCCATCCAATTTGAGTTTATTCACAGCGATAGCTCGATTTCATTAAATATTACTTCGACATTGACGCAATCTTCGGACGTACAATCTTGGGCGTTGTGTGGATTACAAATTATACCGAATACAGTGGCTAACGTAGAGGCATAAAAGAAAAATGGTAAGCAATTATATATATGTGTTTGTTACAGCATAGCAAGAGCTTATGATAATGCCTTTAAGGAGTTGCTTTTGTAAACGGTTGCGTGGCATTTAGTTGTTGAATACGTGTTTGATCCGTCCTAACTGGTTATTTTTTCTATCATTTCAACAAGTAAATGAGATTTTACGAATCTACACACTCCGAAGGTATTTTTATCAGGATGTTCCTTCTTTGGGTTCGAGCTTGTTGAGAATATTGAGAAATACTTAGGAAGACTGATAGTATAGGAGATTTATCAAAAAATTGTGAAGCTTTCCTGTATATTGAGTATCAAGACCATTGTTCAAATCTCAAGCGTGACGCTTCTGCGTTTCATTGATTAATAAGAAAGTTCAGCTCTGCTCTTTTGGCTTTGATAATCAAATAAATCTTCAGAATTTTTGTTCCAATGAATCATCTCGATGTTTCAGTAGTATACAGTCACTCTGCGCCATCTCGCATTTTGCTTGTTATATCCATGATTTCTTAGCGAAAAACGCGAGCTATGATTTCCTGAATTAGAGAACTCATTACTTCAGAGAAAATCAATATTTTGAACCGAAATGTATCACAAAAGTATCTTAATTAATAAGTTCAAGGAAAGTATCTTCTAAAGTGACACTAAGAATCAGTTCAGTTTGATACAAATTTAAAATAAAATTTTTGTGAATTTTCTAATTCACCAAACAGCTACTCGGAAATCTCAACGTTAAATTGCTACTCGTTGTCATAAAAATAAAATCAAAAACAAAGCTTTGGAAACAGCAGCGAAAAAATGCGCAATTGCAATAAACAATTTTATCAGCAGACAGGATTCCGTCCAGCCCCACCCCCATATCCAAAATCATTCAAAGGTTCTGAAAATATCGTGCCACCAAGCAATCTCAAAACATTTGGCAGCAACAATCAATTGCTTCAAAATTTAGGCACTGGAACAGAAACCAAGCCTCCTATTAAACTATCAGTTTCAGTTGACAATACAAATAAGCCAGCTCGTCTGGAATTCCGGAATCAGAGATTACCAACTGAGCCTCAAAGATTAACTTTAAGAGACGCTCAGAGCCTTAACTTCAAAAAGGTCCAGTTTGGGCAATCTGTACTCCCTTCAAAATATTCTCTTTCTTTTCAGGCTAGTATCAGAACTGGACTCTCTCTTCCTAACTGCGAAGAAAAATCAAAAAGAGGATTCCATCTTCTGGCGGTATTCAGAAATCAATGAATCCAAATAAAAACTCTAACGAATGCCAAAATCAAACAGCAAATGTTTCTTCTTTTGCAAAGAAAACCGAAAAATCTTCCAATGATAAGCATACATTTCAGAATGAGAACGATGCAGATATTTTAGATATCAAAATCAAAAAAGTTAAAAGCTCTTCCCAAGAGCAGGAGCCTCGTAACCAATTCAGCCTTGAAGATATTCATGCTCAATATATGAAGCCAAATAACTCTCGATTGTTCTCAGAAAACAAAATAAAGACTGATCAACCTCAAGGAGAGTTTCAGCGTTATCAGCAGTCTGTTGGTCAACTAGGACCGGTCGGAAAAGCTAATGAATTAAAGAATGATAATCAGTTATTGAGTTCTAACCAGTCAGCTATCATCGGTAAATCGCCAAAATCAATACAATTCGCTATTAATGAAGCAGCTGTGTGCTCACATAGCCATAAGCAGGTTCAGAAAGAAGCTACAATTTTAGGATGTAAGTTGACTGATGGCTTATTTACGATTTTTGGACTTCGGCAAAATTCGGACCTTCTTACAAAAGACATATCCTTCAAGGAGAGTCTAACTACAACAGAAAGTTCAATGACAGAAACTCAGGAAATGAAGCCTCAGCAAAAACACCAAGAACCTGAATTCTCAGGATATGATTTTATGACCAGTCTTCCAAAGTACAATTTATATTTTGAATTGGACCCCTTGCTTATAAAGACTCTCGATTAGTAGAGCCAACAACCTTGCATTTGTGTTCATATGGACATGGACTACTTTCAATCTCACTTCATTGTGAAACTAGTTTGCAGTTATGAATTTTTCAGCAGAATTATAATTAGAACCAATCATTATATTTTTCAAATGCTATGACGGACTGAAGGAAGACCATGAAGATAAGGTGATCACCGGGAGTTCTTGTGTTATATTGGCTTCTATGACATCAAGTGATTTTTTTGGAAATATTTTGTTAAGTTATGAAAGTGAAGATCATCTAATGTTACTTCCACAACTAGTACATTGACGGAACAACATGTATTCTAAGTTAATACTTATTGCTTGTTGAGTAATATTTCTAAATATATTGACACTACTTGAGTGCATTTTCGATTTCTAAACTTCATTTATTACAAATTGTTACTTTGAAAAATTTAAAGTGGCCGATGATCACATACACCAAAATTCTTTCAACGAGAGTTCACTCACAACTTTTCTTTGACTCTGCTACCAATCCAATTAAGACCTTGACCAAAAGAGCAACAAAAAGCAAATGTCAGACTCATACCTATATCATTTGAACGAATATGAGTTGGATTTGTTTTTCTGAAGATTCAGGTCCTCTAATACTCCGAAGTTTGCAACTACAAAATGATCTATGAAGGTAATTTTTTCAAGGTTTGTGAAATAGACCGTTATAGAATATTTGATCATTCAGGTGAGGAGAAATTTTTTTTTTTTTCAATTTCCTGGTTTTGCGAGTTTTGTTTTTTGAAAGGCTTGGATGCATTTTTTCTAATCAAGAGTCTTCTATGTTCTCCGACGGCTCAAAGCTGGTTCAGATCCGACTCATTCGCTCGAGAATTAATTGTTGACTCTTGGACCGCTTTTGACTACAATTAATTGAGAATTACTGTCGTGATTTACTTTGATTTAGGAATCATAGAAGAGTTGGAATCACACAACGCCTGAATTTTAATTAACACTGAATAAAATTTAACAACGAAATCAAGCTTCCTTAAACTCTCAATTTGAATCACTTTGAATCACACAATCGTGATTCGCACTCATTTAAGCTCAAAACCAGAAATAAAAAACATCTTAATTTCAAAATTTGAATATGATGGAAATCGTTGCTCCAACCGATAAATATGCCTATTCCTCATTCTCGAATGCTCTAGCCTCTAGTAGCTACAATAAACTATGCAAAGTTCAAGAAATTCGAACCACCGACACAATCTACTCACAAAGCAGCAGCCAAAAGCTGTTTATCGCAACAAGCAGGCTGAATTTCGACAGAATTCAAATAAAACTGGTTTCAATCTCGAATTTAAAACCTATCAAAAAAACGAAAATTTTTGTTGGAGATAACAGCGAATCATACCGAATGGTCTTGAAAACAAATCTCGCGACAAGTTCTCTGCTTTTTTACCATGAAGCGTCCCTGGAAATCAGAATTATCAAAGAACTTGCTCTGATAACCAGAAGAACCTTCCACCTTCAGAAATTATGTGACGCAATTGGTATCGGACACCAAATACACGAGATAAAGAAAAATATCGATCTCGAGTTTAGTCCAAGTCTCTCTTGTCTAATCGTATCTTTCGGGACCTGCATCGGGCTAATATACCCTCGTGAAGAGACACCGAAGATTATTTACAACACCAAGAATGATCAAATACGCAGCATCCATTATGACGATAAGGAAAAACTGCTTCTTGTCTTAGGAAGCCAAACGCTGAGTTTAATTACTTTGGATTCTAAAGGAGTTATAGGGAGCAGAAGCTATACTAACAATTTTTTGAGAATGGACTGCAGGGTGATAGGTTGGGATTCTATTGAAAAAGCTATTGTCATCGCCCAGCTTAACGCTAGGAAGAAAGAGAACCTCCATTTTTTGGGATACTGCAACAATAAAATCGAGCAGTTGACTTCGGTTCTAAACAAACCCAGAAACGCGAGCAGCTACTGCTGCCGAAGAAAATCGCTTCTTTACGTTGATGATGACTGCGACAGTTCAAAAGGAAAGTTGATCAGAAGCTTTCCTGTGAATCGAGCAGATTGCAATGAAGAAACTGGCGAGTGTATGATTGAAGGCGAGAAACTGGCCTATCTCCCAAAGAATATAGGGCAGTTACAGATAATTTTGCTAGGAAGCGAAAAAGATGTGATTTTTGTCAGACCGTTCCTCTGAACGTGTTAAATTTTCCCTTTAATTTTTTAGGTAGTTTGAATTAAGTGCTATTATCATTGTAAATTAAATCACTTATACATCATTACTTCGCAATAGCCTTAACATTATAGCCTTTTTCTGCTAATTAAACCTAAGTTTGACCTGATCTTCAGAAAGATTGTTGAGGCAAGCTCACATGTAAATACAGGTTGTAAATACCTGATCTCGGCTGTGAAATTGTATCGAGATCATAAAAAATGCATGTGTACAAAAATACTTAATATCAACACCTAACAAAGGACTGCTATTATGATTCAATTGTAGCTCTACCCTACATGTCGTTACAGGCCATGAACGCTCATTATTCATATTCGCTTGCTTTCTCAGTGAGTGCGTTGGTATTTGGTTTGAAAGAATAAGGATTAAACTTCGGGTGTACGGTCGGTCTGCCCTCTATTTATTGTTTAAATGAAGTAACATCAACTGTTTTTACCTGACACGTTGCTCAAAAAGGAAGGATTCACGATGCTTCTTTTCTCGACAGGAGGAAGGCCTTTCGGTTCTTCTGGTTGAATTCCTTTTTCAGGCTCAACTGCTGACTCCTTCAAAGATACTGTTGATTGCAGGTGTTTGTTCAATTGCCCAACGATTTTCGGGTCAACGCCTATAAGCTCCATGACGGCTCTGTTGGATTCAGTCATGTAATTAATTTTTCGTCGCATTCCTTTTATCTGATCCCGCAACAAAGTGAACTGCCGATCCATCACCTCGAAGCCATTGTCTTCGTTTGCTAGTTCTCGATATAGCCTAGTTGATATACATTATCAATGGACTATCAAAGCAATCAGGATTACACTGCTGTCCATTTGAACTGCTTCAAATATCGTTTTAATTTGACAAGGCTTGCCTGAGAAACAGCCGGATTTTTTTTAATCGTGTAATTTCCTCGCACAAGATTCGTGATCACAGACGCTGCGAGGTTTTTCAGCTTTTCTCGCATCATCACTCGGTTTATTATCGTAAACGACTATTTACAACGCTAATGTAATCAGTATTAGACTCATTTACTTTCTCCTCAAGGCGAGACTGCGACAGCAAATTCGTAAGCGTGACGACCATCAACGAAACGATGGATGAGCCCCAGATACTGATAAAAAACACAACCATCCTTCCGAGGAACGTAATGGGGTAATAATCTCCATATCCGACTGTTCCCAAGCGCAAATTTAGTTTGATGAAACAATTGCAGTTCTTACATGTCGCCATTGTCGCTAATGTCAACCACATTGAGTTAGCGTACGTAAAAAACGTTGTGTTGCCCGAAATACGATCTGTTGGTCTCTCTGCGATTCGTAGCACGTAGCCGAACAATAGAATGCTCATCACGTAAGCTGATAGGAGAAGTATGAGAGGATTGGTTTTCATTTCACATTTCAATGTAAAAAGCAGACCATTTTTCACACCATACATGTCACTAAAAATTCTCATTAAGTTACACATTTAAACGGGAATCCTACCAAAGCCTTTGAGATCGGGTGTCGTTCCATCTCGTTGTTTGAATGATCAATCGAAGGACGATGGCAAGGCGCAAAATGGAGAATATCTGGATGATTGAATTGACAGAGTAGTAGATTTCGGAATTCCCTCCAAGAGTCTTCATTGTGACATTATGACCTAATTTGCATTCAAAACAAAGAAAATCATTGCTTTCGCACCTAGCAGCCACGGGTACGGAATAATCATGATGATTATGATTTCTAATAATATGCTCCAATGCATCCCAGTCGAAAATAGCGTCTCGTGCTCGGCGATTGTTCCCTTTTGTTTTAGATATTGCAGTTCAAACCAGTACCGCACCACCGTCAACGTAGCTGAAACGAATGTTAGTCCAGCTATAAAATGCGAGGGCTCTTACAAAGAATCAAGCTAGCGCCGAAAATAAAATAGAGAAGAACAAGCGACCATTGCCTTTCCTCATCTAAAACGAATTCCAGGTCATACTAAAAATGTAGTATATGATAAGTGTATGTGACAGTTAAGGTACTTGAATGACCGAGAGTCCAATGCCAATGATAGAGATCGTTAAGCAAGCTATTTCAACGGTATGGAGTCTGCTGAAGTAGGTTTTCGTGACCCTTCCATCCTCAAACCCTTGCTTTTTGCCTCTCTCAAGCGCGGATCTATTCCCTGGTGTTAGCAATTCATTGGTGGCAGTAATTTACATGACGATTCTTCCAAAAGTGCCGAGAGCTTGAGTGGAATGACGTTTCCTATTAAAAACAAACGGCTTTTGAAGTTAAGAAATAAGTAGAAGGAAAGGCGTTTACGTCTGCCAGAAGGTTCTTATTTTTATTGACCTGTCTGTCCTTTGTGAACTTTGCGAGGAAACCACCTACTAAATTCACCATCGTTGCGTTGCTGCTATTTAAATTTATATTGATACAGGGTAGTAAGTGATAAAGTTCAACAGCAATGGACCCAAAAAAAAAGAGCTCTTTTTCTTGTGTTAAGGATATTTCTTGCTGATGGGAGCAAGAACCGCTGTTATTAGCTTAATTTCTACCGAGATACGGAGATATTTTTGCTTTTAGCTGGTTTTAACAAGCTAAAATCTGCCCAAAATAAAGACAATTACAAGTTCGAAAACATATATATATAATTCATTCATGGATACTGAACTAATCAAAAATCATCGACTTTACCAAATAGTGTGTTTTTGAAAAACGGATCTCCACTCTCAGGTTCGGAGCCTCGTTGAGTTGGTCTCAAAAGCGCTTCGCTCTCTCCGACTAAAAAAAGATGTCAGTGACTCAGAACAAAGAAGTCCGTTTTACCATGAATTCCTGATGAGGACTTATCAGGGAACTGGTCGAATCTCGGCTGCGGAGCCTTTTCGACACTGACCATAGGAGATCTTTGAATATCTGTCATGGATTCTTGTCCTTTATTCTCATTTTCAGAGTTGCCCAAGATCGTCTTCACAGACCCAACAAGGAAAGATATATCTTTACGAGCATACACAACCTGGTCTCTTAGGTTTTCAAAGTGCCTCTCCATCTCGTCAAAGCCTTTTGCGGCTTGGCTAAGGTCTCGATATGCCCTATAAAACAGCGGTTTAAGACTTTCAACGGGATGACGAGCATACTGTCCTGCTTGTTTAAATGCTCTAAAATGCTCTTTCACTTTACGGAGATGCGTCTGCGAGATTTTTCCTGTTTGCTTTGAGACCTTCTTGCCACGGATAAAGCTCACGAGCATAGCTCCAGCCTCTCTTTTCATTGTCTCTCGTAATCTGAGCCTCTCCAGCAGATTAAACATCTGTTTTAGAGATACATAATAATTGGCTACGGACAACATTTTCAAATGGCATACTCTTTCCTCAGGAGCTGACAATTGGAACAAGTTCGTCACCACCACGACCATCAATGAGATAACGATCGTTCCCCATATACACACGAAAAAGATAATTATCCTACCAAGGGTAGTCTGAGGATAAAAGTCACCATATCCGACTAAATGTTGTTTTTTCGTTAGATACTGGTGGATGTTAAACCTAGCTATACCTGTGGCTATTGTTATGACAATATTCCACATCGCATTAGGATAACTGTACGTGGGGACATCTTCTAGGTCTCTTGTAACGGGTAGCTCCGCAATACGCAACATATAGCCAAACAACGGGATGCTGATGATATATCCCGAGAAAATCAAGATAAAGGGGTGAGTTTTCATCACACACTTGAGTGTGAAAAGCGCTCCTGATGGAATCGAGGCCATTTTGCTACAGCATAGTTAAACAAATGCAAAGCAAGACGAAAACTCACCAGAGTCTCTGCGCACGATTGCTGGTCCAGTAAGCATTGAGAAGGAGTATACGAAACACGATTACGATACGCAAAGTCGAAAAGAGGCACAATATTTCGTTTTGGTGGTAGTAGAATTTTTGGTTATTATACAAAGTTCTCGCTTCAACAACTTGTCCTGTGATAGTAAAATATTAGCTTATTGTATATTGCACCTGTAGATACCTTGGTTCCAAGGATAAGGGATCACCATCACAAACAGCACTTCGAGAATAATAGGGATAATGTAGTAGAAATTAAAGTAAACCCTTCCGTCACCAGTATATAACTTCTTTGCTCTGAGGTATTCAAGGTCGAAAATATGTCTCATAATCGTTGTAAAACCTGCAAAATTAGAGGATTATTAAGCGTTGTCAGAGGCAATGGAGTACATAGAATAAGACTTGAGAAAAATATTAAGTATAGCAACACGTTTGACCAGTCCTTATGATCGCTGCTATATTCTAACTCATACTTGAGCACTAATGAGGCAAAACAGCGCGAGAAACAGCTACCTGAAGCACATTGAGAGACACGCTGGTCAGTGCCATTGCAAAACTGACGATATCTGCGACCTGAACGCGGTCAAATAGCAGGTTAGTTAGTTTTCCATCCTCAAATCGTGTATTTTCTCGTTCTTTCTGGATTTCTTTTCTGAGTTTCTTTAGATAATGACCAAAGCGTGATTAATACGTCATAAGCTGCAAGAATTCCGAGCTGGTGGTTTCTGCGATATTGCTTACAAATTTGTTAAGAACTTGATTCCTTTTCTAAAGTTGAAAAAAAGCTGAGCTCCAATGGAGAAAGTATGATGAATGACCCCTGATTCTGCGGCATGAAGCACAGGATGCACTTTTGAAGGTGGTTTCACCGCTGTTCGACTACCAAAATTAGATGCATTTAGCATTTCTGGTTATTTAAGAGTTTCGATTAAACTGCCATAAAATTTTCTAAATAAAACAAAAAAAAGTGTGCCATCAAATAGAAAGATTGGCTGGTAAAGAGGAGGTTGGCTGGAAATTGCGTTTTTCAGGTGATTTTAGATGGATACAAGGGAGAATGCAGTCTCTAAACCGGTTACGAAGAATTTTCGAAAATGAATGTTTAGCTGTTTCAATTTTGTTAAATGCGCAGTTTTTTCTAAACATCGTGAATGTTAGTGATATCTTGACTGCATTGTTGATGGCATTGGTTTGTCTCGTTTAATCTTAAGTTTTTTGGCTGGAATTAGTTTCGGCAATTGGATATTCTGAGGAGTGATTTGTAACTATAGGTTAAAACAAAAAGTATGCATGGAAGGATATTTAAAGGGTTTTGAAACCGGCCACATTCTCAGCGAGCAACAATTGATATCATCTCTGATTTCGAGTGAGAAAGCAAGAAATAATTATTCGTTTCTGATCAACTACCTATTAACTCTAAGCTAACTTAATTTATTCAAATTATGGCAAGGATTATCAAACCCTTAATTTAGGAGTTTTGAAATGAACTTTCATAAAAATAACTATCATGAGAGCTCTCCTTGGGACGAGAGCAAAGCAAATGTGAGAATATTCTTCTCTAAGCATGAACGTTGATGCTTCAATATTTGATTGTTCAACAAAGATCATTTGTGAAAGCAAACCTCTCCATTCTAAAATTTTGGCTTTCCGTTCTTGAAATCATAAAAATTCTATTGCTTACTTATCATTCCCAATCGGTGTTTCTAGAAAAATTTCCCTTTCTTTATATTTTAGATGAAATGAACCGATTTTTTACTTTTATAACCTAGATTATTACTAAGCACGATGAAATATCATCGCATTCTGCTCGATATCGAGTTTAGTTCTTTGAGAGAAAGGTGTTTTTTCCTATTTTACAGCACATCAGAGTTCATTTCTCTCTTGCATTAATGGAACCATGAGAAGTCCATAATTAATCATAATTAATTAAGATTAGGAGCAAAGAGATGGCTAGATATAGATCACCGGAACAAAGAATGAGAAAGATCTCTTGAAAAATTTCGTGTTATGAATGCTTTGAAATAATGTAATGTCATTTTATACATCAACCATGAATGCTTGGAAAAAATTCCGTATGGTCTGCTACATTTTGGTTCAAGAGTGTGGAGATATGTAGAACAAAACCTTTTAGAATTTTTCATATAATCGCTATCTTTACACAATAATGGGTTCTGATCTCTCTTTGTTAATATGATTATTACACCAAAACGACCCTTTCGAAAACTCCTAAAGCACATCTTTTCTCAATACATCATCATTTCCTATAACAAACAACAAAAAAACGGTATTTTGCCTCTGCTCAGACAAAAATTCCAGACCCAGCTTTCTGATTGGTCGGGTTGGGTATAAATACCTTTGATTTCCTAATGCGAATCAGAAAACTTCACGATTTAATTTTATTTACCACATGGAAAATAAAAAGCAATTAGAAAGCGCCAAGGGGATCGTCTTTGGTCTCTACCCTACGGGAACCTCTGATGGCAAAGCCTTGAGAGGTCTTCCTTTACAAAAAATCAACGTTTCTGTCCATATTAGCTCATCAACAGCTCGAGTCATATTCGAACAGACCTATCTCAACAATACTGGCAAGCTCTTAGAAGTCGAGTATTACTTCCCGATACCTACAGGTGTAGCCTTCGATTCATTTGCTACTAAATACGAAAACACTACCATCCAAGGTGTAATCAAGAAAAAGGAAACTGCCCAGGAAGAATATAAAAAAAGTCTTGACGAATATAAGACTGCAGCTTATGCTGAGATCGACGAAGCGACAGGCGATGTCATGAAGGTGAAAGTCGGCAACATCAAGCCCTCAACATCTATTGAGATCGTTTTCTCTTATATCCAACGACTCGAAGTCGTCCATAATCAATTCTACCGTTTCGCGTTCCTTTCGACTCTGACGCCTCGATACGGCTCGAAGAAGAATAACGAGGCAGAAGATGAGGATATTGGCCTATTATGTGGGTATCCGATGCTTCCTCCTAAAATGGGATATAGTTGGGGTCTCAAAGCCGTGGTAGAATCAAAAAGCCCGATTACAATGATCGAATGCACTTCGCATCCGATTAAAATCGATGAAAAAGGCGATCCTTACAGAAAAGAAGTTGAATTAAGCTCATCGTCGGATAGGACAGTTTTCAATGAAGATTTCGTGCTTTATTACAAAACTGAAGAGTTTAATAAACCGACTTATAGGCTCGCGAAAAACGAGAATGGGTTTTGTGCTATGATAGATTTCGTTCCGAAATTTAGCGATATCGTCTTGGATGAGGATGCTTTGTATGCGGCATTAGAGGAAGATGCAAATCTTTTCACGGCAACTGGAGAATATATTTTCCTGATAGATAGGAGCGGGTCGATGGGCGGCGGACGCATTCAAATGGCCAAGACAGCGTTATTATTCGCATTGAAATCCCTGCCTCCAAACTCGTACTTTAATGTGTTGAGCTTTGGGTCGCACTACGATAAGCTCTATCCCGAGAGCCGAGAAAGTTCTGAGAGTAATATTACTGAGGCGATGAAATTAATCCAGAAGTTTGATGCGGACATGGGTGGAACGGAAATTCTACGTCCCCTGCTCACTGTTATGACAGCAGAACGGCTGAAAAAGCATCCGAGATCGATTTTCCTTCTAACCGATGGCGCCGTGAGCAACACGAAGGCAATTCACGATCAGATACTACTATATAATCACCGGAATCGAGTTTTCGCTCTGGGAATTGGAAATGGTTGTTCCAATGCGCTAGTACAGGGCTGTGCAGATCGAGGAAAAGGAAAAGCGGCGTTTGTCACAAACGCAAGTGAGATACCTGGCGCCGTGGTTTCCCTTATAGAGGCCTCTGTTAACTCTGTTTGCGATGATTTCTCCCTTGAATTCTCTGATGCAGCCAAGAGCAGCATTCTTATGATCGCTCCAGAGCCCTCAGCTCAAAAATTCATTCTCAAAAACGAGATCGTCTCCTTTTTCGTGTTTTTCAGTAACAACGTCCTGGAGCAGGGCTCTTCAGTCGACGTTACCTTGAGATGCTTTGATTCTTTCACTGACGACTACACGACGAATCCCATGAAAATCGACCTGAAAAACTACGAAACGACTCTGGACATTTTCAAACTTGGAATCGCCAAAGCTGCAGACACACTGGCAAAACAGGAAGGCTCCCTGCCTAAGGAAGTGCCCGATGTCTATTGGGCAGGAAAGAATAGCATAAAAGAAGAACTCTTGGCGATGTCGATCACTAATCAGGTCCTAACCAAGGAAACTGCATTTATTTGCGTCGCGAAAGAAAACTCCAAAGACGAGCTTAAAGGATTACAGAAAACTAAGGAAATAATCCCTCAGGTGCTGTCATTAGACTACATACCGACGCCTGTACGAGTGCAAGTCTCGACATCGAAGACCGGAAAGCATGGCCATGCGAAAAAAATGGTCTCATACGGCGGTCATTCCTTCTTCCTGGTTGACGAGAGTCCTCAAGACGACGATGAAAAAGGCAAACCAGCTTCGTTTGAGAAAGATTTTCTGAAACTAGTTGACAGCCAGAAGTCTCTTGGCTATTGGGAGATGGATCAAGACCTCATCAAACTCTTGAAAATTAATAAGGAGAGCCTGCTGAGTGAAATCATAGTATTGATCAAGAAAGAAATTGATGATGTGCTGTTAGAAACGATTGCTGTGACAATCGCTGTCCTGGCCTGGATCGAAAAGTACCAGCAGCCTCAAAAAGCGTCTTGGGTGCTGATACATAAGAAAGGGCAGCAGTGGCTCGCGGCGCAAGGAGTGAAATATTCTGAGGCTGCAACCGCGATAAATGCTTTAATTTAGAATAGAATTTTATTTAGACATCTAACTTAAGGAACATTCTTCCCTGTTCCCATTAATCATCTAGACAGCCTTTTATAGTACACACAGCCACTGTAGCTCTCTTCGTTTAAGTAAATCCAAATACACAACAATGAAAAATTCCAGTTATCCGTAGTTCACATACAAATTTTCAGCATTATCACCATCATCAATAACAAAAAATATGTTTTTCATAAGTAGACTGCTCCTATCGTCACAAAAACTCGATAGACAAAGGCAAAGCTAAGTATACTATGACATATTGTACATAAGGCATATCCAGTAGGGCCATTGCTTCTCTTTTTTTTAAAATAGCATTTACAAATCTGTTCATACTGGAAATTTACTGAATATGGAAAAATCCGTATCATTTAGCGTAAACAGACAGCTAACTTCCTTCCAAGGGTCGCCAAGCAGTATTTTCAAGCTCAAAGGGCTTTTGTACGCGTCATCAGCACCTTCTGCTTCTTGTTAAGGATGTTGCTTAAACGTATCTTTGATTCTTTTCTTCTATGATTCTTAGATGTAATCTAAAGTTCTAAGAGAACGTTTAAACAATTCATGATTTAATACGTATCTTTGCCGCGAAATTTCATCATTTGATGTTTACCATCAAAATACGCCTTATCTCCTGACGCTTCCTGCGGATTACTGTAGTCGCATGGCTTTTCCTCTCACGCACATTGTCGCAACCGCAGAAATGACTCGAATGGCTGTCATTCTAGAGTTTTATGTTTTTGTTATTTGTTTAGAATTGTCATAACGGCTTGTTTAATTTTTCCGAAATTGCAATTTTCCAGAAAAAAATTTTGAGTCAGGACCACTCAGCATCTAATTTTCGCAAACTTATTCAAACCGTTGAAAGTTTACTTGTTCCAATAGAACTTGAAATCATAGACTCATTTCATAAATAGATCATTTCATTCGTTGAACGAAAAATTTTCACTGGTGAAGGATTTTTGTATTCGTTGCCTTTGCTGAGAAAAATACCGGTTTTTTAAATCAGTCAGAACATCACTCAGTGTTCCTTGTCTAATCGTTATCGCACTCGAATATAAATAGTCGGAGTTTGAAATTATAATCATTAACGCATTCTCTTCAATAAAAGCAGTTTCTCGTATTTATCCCTTATGAAGGCAAATATATCTGCTTTTGTTCTTTTGGCTTTGGTCCTTAGTAAGCAACTACTCTTTCTACCATATACTAATCTCTTCTTTTTCCCTGTAGGTTTATCCGGAGTGAGCGCAGTCTCAAATAAACTAATTGGATCAAGGTTCAACATCCCTCTACAGTCTAGTAGCTTTTCCCCAGTGGTTTCCGGTGGTTTGAGTAGCCTTAAAGGCGGCTTGCTATCAGGAAACCTGGCCAACAACGGCGGTCTTACCATCTTCGAACTCGGCAAGAACTGTGGAGGAGTATCCAATTACCAAGTGTCCGGCACGACGATAACCACGACGACCAAGTACCCGCTCGGAATTCTCTACGGCTCGTCGAAGATCATCCGACCGATCGCGCTGGCGTCTTACTACACGACGTATAAGACAGCCGCAATCAGATTCAGAATCCATCTCTTCGGCACTTGGTCAGGACAAGAGTGCTTGGTGAGTACCCACGGCACACCCATCTTCAACCAGAAATTCACAGGCACGAATCTCTTCAAGGACATCGAAATCCAACTCCCTTACTCCCAGAACGTGTTCAACCTGGTGTTCTCTTGTAACACTGGAAACAGAAACTCCTTGAGTTGGACGATCTCCGATACCGGCTACCACTTCAGCAACTGCCCACTCGAATACATCAGCGATGGAAAGGGCGGCTGCAAGTATGCCGGAAGCAGCTTGTTCACGGGATTAGCGAGCCAAAAAGCCTCTCCGCTCGTCGATAACACTGACGACACCCCAGCCTGGGCTAATGAGCTGACGACTGGTACCGCTGACAGCAGCAGCCAAATCGTTGTCGTTCATACCTCGCCATTGACCCCAGCTTCCGAAGCCAAACTCGACCTGCTCATAACCACTAAACTCTACTTGATCGGTGATAACTTCGACTACTCTGGCTTCAAATGCGGAGGATGCAACGCTGGAATCACAGCTTTCAATGGCTATCCAGTCTTCGGTCAATTCTCCGGACCAACCCAGGTATCTCGCACCTTCACGACTCTCCCAACGACCCAGTCTGCTATTGTAAGATTAAGACTTTACCTTCTTGGATCATGGACTAACGTTCCATTCGCATTCAACGTTGGCGGAGTGCCAGTTTTCTCAACGTCCTTGACAGGCGCAAACACGTACAGAGACATTGAGATTCAATTGGCTGCCAGCAGCAAGCCACTCGGACTTTCGTTCGGTATCGCTGGAGAACCAGGTTCACAATGCATGCAGCAAGGAGCAAACCCTTGGGCTGTTAGCGACCTCGCCTTCACCGCTAGCAATGCTCCCGCTGGCAAAATCTACAGTTCAGCAACCAACGGATTTGTTCCTCTAACAAACAGCTTCTTCACTGTTCTATTAAACGGTATGTATAACAAGGAATTCTCTGGCTACCAGACTCAACCTGTCTGGCTTAATAAAGTTAATTCAGGACAATTCAACAATGCATTTGATATCATTGCTGTCAAAGGCGCTCCCTTGTCTCTGGGCGGCGCGAACCAAAATGTCAACTATGTAAATATCCTTGGAGGAAACAACGCGTATGCGCCAGGCGTTTCCCCTTCAGATGTTAGCAAGCTCATTAGTGTGAAACTTTACCTCACCGGTCCACAAGCCGATATCACTCCTTTCAGTGGATGCGGCTCTGCTGGCAATACTTTCCTCAGGGGACTACCAGTCTTGGGACTCCTTTCTGGCCCCAGCGTAGTCTCGATTAACTTAAATTCTCTCCCAACCACCCAAGCGGGAATTCTCCGCCTCAGATTGCACACTGTAGGTGTCTGGGTGAATGTTCCTTTCGGCTTCAACGTTGGTGATAAGACCGTCTTCACCACTCAGATAACCGGTACAGACGCTGACCGAGATATCGAAATTCAGTTCCCATTGACAGCCAACTGCAAATCTCCTTTATCTTTCGGTATTACCCTCGGCGGAGTTCCTTTGGCCCAAGACAACCTTAACGGGTTGCAATACGGAATCAGCAACGTCGCTATTGTGTACAGCAATAGACCTGTTGGAGAGATCTGCAACCCAAGAGGAGGACAAGGCTACGACACCGTCCCTGGCAGCTTCCTCACGATCTTGCTTAACAATATCTACAACCAACAGTTCCCAGGAGTCTCAATTCAACCAATCTGGCTCAATAAGGTCTGCAATGGACAATTCACTCCTGAAACCGACATTATTGGTGCTAATGGTACTCCTATCAGCATCAGTCTACCTGTCATGGGTCCATCCGATGTGTCCAAGTTGATCTCCATTAACCTTCATCTCATTGGCTCCAGCGGCGATTTTGGTCCTTTCAGTACCAACGTTGGCACCCCAGGCCTTATTTTCTCCAATGGTAACCCATGCTATGGACCTTTCACTGGCGTGAACGTGATTACCACCACGCTTAGCACTCTTCCTTCCACTCAAAGCGTGGCAATCAGACTCAGACTCCACCTTCAAGGCGTCTGGAACAACGTCGGCATCAACTTCAGATCCGCCGACAACCTCGTCCTCGCTACCACTCTCAATGGAGCTAACCAACCTTGTGACATCGAACTGCACTTCCCAGCGGGAGCAAGCCAACAGATTCCATTCACTATTTCTCTCCAAGATCAAACTTTACCTCTTCAATACGGTATTAGTGACGTAGCTATTGTCTACAGCAATGCTCCTTGCGGCCAGATCTTGAACCCTGTCACTGGTTCAACGATCCCAGTTATCGGTAGTTTCTTCACTCCATTGTGTAACAACATCTATTCTAACGGATTCCCTGGATACTCTACCCAGCCAGTCTGGCTCCCGAAAGTCCAACTCGGCGTCTTTAGCAGCCCACTCGACATCATCGCTTCCAATGGCAACGTCCTCCCACTCTCGACCGCTGCGATTACTGCCAAAACCGTTGCGACTGGCTTGAATAACCTCTTGACCATTCAACTCGGCCTTCTTGGTCCTAAATTCGACTACAGCGCATACAACTGCGGTAGAGATCACGGTATCACCGATTTCAACGGCTCTCCTTGCTTGGGAATGTACTCTTACCCTAACGTCCTTACGACTACTCTGCTCGCTCCTCAAAGCGCTCAGTCAGTCGGCTACAGATTCTCTCTCTACCTCAAGGGTAACTGGCTTAACGTACCTTTCGAAGTGACAGCCAACGGTGTTCCAGTCTTAAACGTCCACCTGACCGGTAACAACGAACGCCAATACATCGAACTTCAATTCCCTGTCACCAGAACCGACGGATCAAACGGATGCGGTAGACCAGAAGGGTGCAGTGGACCAGACGGAACCTACATCCGCCTCTCTTTCTCCATTCTTCAAACTGGCGCTCGCCCATATAACGCTGATAACATTCAATGGGGTATTGGAGAAACCGCTACTTGCTACAGCAACGCTCCTGTTGGAAAGATCTACAACATCTACACTGGCGGCTTCAACAACATCGGAAACAGTATCTTCACTGTTCTCCTCAACAGCTACTACCCATCTGGCTTCCCAGGCGCTTCAACCCAGCCTTCTTGGCAGCAACCTTGCCAGACCGGCATCTTCAATAACCTTCGCGATATCATCGCAATTAACGGAAACAACTGCAATTTCGGCACCCCAGCTGCTCTTGTCCCTTACAACCTCGTCCCTGTTAATTCGCGAATGATTGGTGTCGAGCAGATTCCAAACCTGAACAACTTCTACGGCCAGAATTCCATTACCCTTCAACTCGTCGGAAACAATAACTTCGACCAAACACCTTTCAGCTGCGATGGCTGTAATGGTGCTAATCTCGTTCCTTCATACAACAACGGCATTCAGATCCTCGGAGGCATTCCTTCCACTGGTGTTTTGATCACGACGTTCAAGACCCTCCCTAACACCCAGGCCGTTGCTTACAGATTCAATCTGTATCAAATCGGCACACCAATCAGCGCTCCTTTCAAGATCTTGGCAAACAACGTTCCAGTCCTCTCTACCATCCTTAACGCTGGAAATAACGTCTACAACATCGAAGTCCAATTCGCCGTTCAGCCAAGCTCTGATGTTCGCCTTGCATTGAGCTTCGGTAATTGCGACACTCCATTCAATTGGGGAATCAGCGACGTCGGAATCGCTCGCAGCAGCACTCCAGTCGGCACAATCTACAATGCGCTTACCGGTAATAACGTTCCTATTTCAACGAGCTACTTCACAGTGCTCTTGAACTCGCTTAATTGCGCTCAGGTGCCTAATTACAACGCTCAGCCTTCATGGTTACCACTCATCCTCACCGGTAATTTCGGAGCCCCTAACAACATTATCGCTATTGGAGGCAAGCCACTTGACTTCGGCGACGGTAACTGCTACGGTGCCCCATACGGTAAGACCCTCACTGCGATCCCAAGCACCCAGTTCCGTACTATCCTCCAGCTTATTGGCCCTAACTTCAACACGAGAAGCTACGCGAGCCCTTCAGGTCTTCCAGTCACCTATTTGAACAACATTCCAGTCCTTGGTCTTTACCAACCTACCTGCGGACTGAGTACCACGATCTTCCCGCTCTCGAACACCAGAGCTGCGATCTACAGATTGACCCTTCACGTTGTCGGTCCAGTCAGAAGCCAACCATTCTACGTTACTGCTAATGGCCAGAACGTTTTCTCGGCGCCATTGACCGGCGAAAACCAAATCTTCAACATCGAATTGCAAATCCCAACCCGCAACCAACAGGCAATTCTCCTCAGCTTCAGCTTCAATTCTCCACAAGGAGGATACGGAGGAGCAGGTCAAGCACCATTCCAATGGGGTATCAGCAACGTTGCTATCTCCTTCAGCACGACTCCATGCGGAACGATTCTCACTCCTTCCACTGGACTTACTAGCCCATGCGACGGTAGCTACTTCACTCCTCTTCTGAGCAAAGTCTACGGCGGCAGTTTCCCTGGATACGGCCAACAGCCAATCTGGTTGATTAACGTCTTGAACGGAAATTGCAATGGTCCTAACGACTTCATCTCATCGAACGGCAACTTGATCACCGTGCCTTTAACCGGCGATTACGATAACCGCCTCAACAACTTCCTCAGAAATTCGTTGGTCTCATTCCAACTCCTTGGACCAAACATGGATCTTTCTCGCTGGAATCGTGTCCCAAGCGGATCTATTGGTGTTTACCCAATTAACGGCGTCTCGCTCGCAGGTCCTTTCGGACACGGAGACAGATGCGGCACTGACTTGAATGGTCTGACTAACACTCAATCCGTGGCTTTGAGATTCACTCTCTACACCATCGGCTCAGCCAACAATGCGCCATTCGATGTCACAGCTAACGGAGTGAACGTCCTCTCGATTCCATTGACTTGCAATAACGAAATGAGAAACATTGAAATCCAATTCACCGCAGCAGCCGGTCAGCCAATCTCCCTCAGCTTCGGCTTCTCCGGCCTCGGCAACTCTCAAGGACCATTCAAATGGGCTCTTGGTGAAGTCGCAATCGTTCTCAGCAGCACTCCTGCTGGAACCATCCTCAGCATTGGCAACAACGCTCCGATTGCTCTTCAAAACAGCTACTTTACTCCATTGTGCAACAGCTACCTTGCTCCAACCCTCGCAGCACTCACCATCACCCCAACTTGGTTGGATCACGTTAGAGCTGGTCGATTCGCCAGTCCTTTGGATATCATTGTTGTAAATGGCAACCCACTTAACCTCGGCTATGGCAACTTCGGCCCTGCTCAGGCAGGCATGGGATACGCTCCAAGCACCAGCTCCAATCTCGCTATCTATCTCGGTCTCAAAGGTCTTCAAACACCAGACAGCTGCGATGCATTCGGTAAGCAATCACGCATCATTCTCGACCTTGTCGGAAGAAATCCTGACTACTCTAATTTCGGATGCAATGGATGCGGTGATAACAATAATCTCGGCATTCAGATAGCTTTCGGCATGCCAGTCCTCGGCTACATGACTCCTTCTAGCATCTTGACAATGCCATCATACACAGGGCTTCCTAACTCGCAATCTGCTGCTCTCAGATTCAACTTGGTCGTCCTCGGAAACTGTGCGAATGCGCCTTTCACCATCACACTTGGAGGAAAACCAATCTTCACTGTTCCTCTTACCGGCAACAACCTGATCCGACAGATCGAAGTTCAATTCGATCTTCCTACAGGCTATAGTGGTCAACCTCTCGACTTAGGTTGCAACTTCGGCAGCACTCCAGACAACCAGTTCAAGTGGGGTATCAACAACGTGGCGATTGCATTCAGTAGCACTCCATGCGGCACGATCTACGATGGATTGAATGGTAAGAATATTCCATTCCAAGGCAGCTATTTCACTCCTGTGTTGAATATCTACCTCAACAACCAGATCCCTGGCTACATCAACCAGCCTTCATGGCTTCAACCATGCATCGCCGGCCAATTCAGTCAACCAAATAACATTATCGGCCGCAATGGTATCACCCTTTCTCTTGAAAGCATCTCGCTTCCATCCAAGGCCTTTGGTAACTTCGCTCCTTCCTTCTTGCAGAATACCCAGGTCATTCTTCACCTCACCGGCCCTAACATGAATCTTGGACCTTGGAGCCTTAGCAAGGGACCTATTGGTGTCACCATCATCAACGGCATCCCAGCTCTCGGTCAATGCTCTCCTGACGCCACTTTGAGCACAGACGTTCCACTTCTCGGCAGCACTCAATCTGTTGCTCTTAGATTCATGCTTTATGTGACTGGTCCTTGCGATAACGTTCCTCTCACTATCTCTGCTGGCGGCAACAACGTGTTCTCTGTTCCTATCACCGCGAATAACCAGTACAGAATGATCGAAGTCCAATTCCCTAGTTCATGCACTGGCTCTATGCCTTTGAGCATTGGCTTCGACACTACGGGTCTTTCAGGCGGAGCACCATTCAAATGGGCTATTGGTGATTTGGCTATCGCTTTGAGCAACACTCCTTGCGGCACAATCTACAACACTGCAACCGGCAACCAAATCCCACTTCAAACTAGCTACTTCACTGCTCTCCTTCCAACCTTACAAGGCTCGTTCCCTGGCTACTCTACCCAACCTATCTGGTTAGCCTATGTTAAGAACGGAAGATTCGGCGGCCCAGTCGACATCATCCAAATCAATGGCCAGCCACTGAACTACGACCAATGCGGTCTTAGCTCTGATCTCGCTGACGGCGACCGTAGAGTTGCTACTGTCGTTATTGACGGCGGTTTCCCTAGCCTCAACAACCTACGAGATGCTACTCTCGGCAACGGATGTGCTGGAGACTTCTATCCTAAATCGCGAACCTACTTGCAACTGGTCGGCAATAACTTCGGCTTCCCAGACTTCACCTGCAGAAATGCTCCACTTCAGATCGTCTCCGTTCAAGGTTTCCCTGCTTTGGGTGGTTTGAATGCTAACAGCATCCTTTTGACAACGATTACTCCTCTTGCTTCCACCCAAGCTACTGCCATTAGATTCACTCTCTACTTGATCGGTCAGGTTGACAACGTGCCATTCACCGTCAACGCTAACGGCGTACCTGTCCTCAACATCGTCTTGTCTGGCACGAACACTTACAGAAACATCGAGCTTCAATTCGCTGTTCCTGCAGGCACGTCGTCCATTCCATTGGAACTCAGATTCAACTGTGATAATGTCCAAGGTCCTCTCAGAGACTTCAAGTGGGCAATTGGTGAATACGCTGTCTCACTCAGCCCTACCCCAGTTGGAACCATCTACAACAGCGTTACTGGTGGATATAGCCCTGTTCGTCAGAGCTATTTCACTCCATTGTTGACAATCTACCTCAACGGGCAGTTCCCTGGACAATTCCAAGATAGAGATGATAACCTCCAGCCTTCATGGCTCGGATACGTCTTGAACGGACAGTTCAGCAAGCCAATCGATGTTATCGCGGTCAATGGAAACTGTCTCGACTTGCCAACCAACAACCTCGGTTTGTTGACCATTCA